>Ga0335074_10000115_pt1 | contig 135830 bp, 116 predicted proteins | sample Lox_Sample_23_FD_206715 | JGI IMG/M metagenome (GOLD analysis project Ga0335074, IMG submission 206715) | Soil microbial communities from Loxahatchee National Wildlife Refuge, Florida, United States - Lox_Sample_2.3 | ecosystem: Environmental > Terrestrial > Soil > Wetlands | place: USA...
GCAGCACCATCCCGATGGTCGCCATCAGAATCCACAGATTTTTTCCGATATCGCCCACCAGGAAATCTTTAAGGGGCTGAAGCGCCGGCGTGAGCCGGGCCTGTTCGAACATCTGCACGCTGGTTCCCGGAAATGCCGGAAAGATGTGCAGAGAAACCGGAATCAGCCGCGCGATGTCGGCGGTCGCCTGCTCCAGGGTGACACCGGGTTTCAGCCGCGCGATTCCGTCATTGCCGAAATTTCCCAAATAAATTTTCGCCCGGTCGAAGCGCATCGGCAGAAGCAGCGCGGGTTTGCGATCGAGGAAGCGGAACTTTTCCGGCATCACGCCGATAATTTCCCGCGCCACGCCATCAATCACGATTCTGCGTCCGATCATCCGCCGGTCTCCACCGAATCGCGCCTGCCAGTACGGATACATCAGCACCACGGTGCGGGGCGAACCGGGCGAATCGTCTTTTTCCGAAAACCATCGCCCGGCGAGCGCCGCCACGCCAAACGCGGGCAGAACATCAAAGGTGACGTCCACGGTATCCACCTGCTCCGGCTCGGCGAGTCCCGTGACGCTGGCTGAGTCGCTGTGCCAGATACCGAAGTGCGCAAACGTGCGGCTCTGTTCCTTATAAGTGAAATACTGGAACGGCGCGACGCCGGGGTGCGAAAAATCGATGCCGGGCGCGGCGTGCTCGACGGCGATCAGCTGCTCCGCATGCGGATAGGGCAACGGCTTGAGCAAAATGCCGTTGATCACGCTGAAGATGGCGCTATTCGCGCCGATGCCGATAGTCAGAGTCGCGATGGTGACGGCGGTGAAGGCGGGCGCTCGGAACAGGCGCCGAAGCAAGTGCCGCAGTCGCATGGCCTGTAATACGGCGCCGACCGGAAAAGGTTTCCTTGAATTTCGAGCGATTGCGTTAGACTGGTGAAGCAACCCTCCGGAGAGATGGCCGAGTGGTTGAAGGCGCACGCTTGGAAAGCGTGTATAGGGGAAACTCTATCGAGGGTTCGAATCCCTCTCTCTCCGCCACATTTAAATCAGTAACTTACGGGACTAACGAGCCGACCAGCGGGCAATAGCGGGCAACGGTGCTATGATGGGCCATGCCGCTAACCCTCTATCGACGCCACCGGAAAGAGTGCGAAGCCGAGCGCCCCGAGGACTCCCGCTCCGGCGAATTTGAGGAGCGGAAAAAGGGTTGGCGCAAATGCGCTTGCCAGATTTTCGCATCCGGAACCCTCTCTGGCCGTTTTCGTCGCAAGTACACGGGCAAGTCCGATTGGGACGGCGCGAAAGCCGTCGCGACTGAATGGGAGCGGGCAGGGGTTTGGGATGGCGTGGCTCCCCAACAAACTATCCCAACCCCGGACCAGTTTGCGCAAATCACGATCGAGCGGTCGGTCGCGATGTTCATATCGGACGTTGAGAAACGCGCCGCGATCAACACTCAGAAAAAATACCGCCTGCTGCTCGCCAAGCTCAAGGACTTTTCGACCGAGCGCGGCTACCTCATGGTCGAGCAATGGAAGCCCATCGATGTGCGCGAGTTTCGCGAATCCTGGAAGGTCAGCCACCAGAGCGCCGCAAAAAATCTGAGTACGATCAAGGCGTTTTTCGAGTTCTGCCTCGCGAACGAATGGATCACGCGGAATCCGGCAAGGCTTGTCAAGAACCAACGCGGCCGAGATGCCACAGACAAACGCAGTGAACAGAAGCTGCCATACACGGATGACGAATTGAAACGCATGTATGAGACCTGCGCCAACGATTATGGCAAACAAAAAGTTACATGGTCTCGAATCGTCCATCACAAACGAATTGAAGGCGAGTACGCTCGGTACAACCACAAATGGTCGGGCGAAGATTTAGCCGACTTTATATCAGTGTCCGTTTATACAGGCCTTCGGATTTCCGACGTTTCAACCTTCCACATCGACCGGCTTCAGGCTTCCGGCGAAATCCTTGTCCGCACAACAAAGGCAGGCACGCACGTTTATACCTGGGTTCCGCCGTGGCTGCAGAGCCGAATCCGTGAACGTGCGAAGCAATATGGGCCTCACATTTTCGGCGAACACACGACCAAGGACATGAACGTTATCACGGACGTCTGGCGTCGGAAGCTGAAAAAGCTCTGGGATCTTTGTGGCAAGTGGAAAGTGAAGCCGACCCCACACCGGTTTCGCCACACCTTCGCGCGAGTCCTGCTTCAGCGACCGGGCGTAACGGTGCGAGATGTGGCGGAACTATTGGGCAATTCTGAACAAATGGTAAGAAAGCATTATGCTGCTTGGATACCGGAGCGACAAGCACGACTTACGAAGATCCTGAGAGAGGCGTTCGCGGATACCCCCAAACCCAAAGGCGCCAGCTTGATGGTGGGGAGTTGAGCTGAGCCCGCTTGGCTAGGTGCGGTGGACGGGATGGGCGGCGCGTTCATATTCGTCCTCGACCAGGTGACTCAAAGGTCAAGTCAGGATTTTGACGCCTTCCGCCACGGCTACCCTTTTGAGTTCCTCATCGGCGGTCGCAAGACGCAAATCTCGCCGCAAGGCCAAGTCGAGATATGCAGCATCGTAAACTGTCAAATTCCACTGTCGCGCCCGTGATTGCAAATCGACGTTCGACCAAAGATCGCGGGTCTCGACGCTAATCGGGAGTGCTTTCAAGAGCCGCAGATATTCGTCAATCTGTGCGGTTGAAATGCGTTTTCTCCTGCTGAATGAAATGAAAACGCTGTTCGCGATTTCATATCCCCATAGCTCCGGGACAATCGCATCTTCCGTTGCCAGCGCTGCCAGGACGCGCCGACCGTAAGGCCTGTCCTCGGTGGGATCGCCAGGAAAGCACCACGACACGGCGACCGACGCATCAAGCACGAATGCCATTAAAGACGATGCCCTTCGTGGATGAGCTTTCGCGTGACCGGCTCGCCAAGGCTGAGGTGGTACTTATCCCCGAAGTCCTGCATGCGCCGGACCGCGTCGGAGCGCGGCTCTTTCTCGTGCTCACCCTGGGGAAGCGCGTCGATCGCGGTATCGATGAACTCGTCGACGGAATGGATAACGCCGGCGGCGATCGCTTCCTGAATCGCTCGCTCCTGCTCTGGGTTTAAAACGATCGTCACGGCACGCCCTCTATAGCTCATTGTCGCCTAACGCGCGATTTTGCACCAGCCTCACGAGGTCCATGCTGCTGCTGCTTCAGCGGACCAAGGCGCTTTAAGGCCCGCTTGCTGTGTCTCTTTCCCGGATCAATAGGAGCGACCAGTGCGATTCTTCAGGAACCGTTCGAGATAAGACAAGGTTCGACGGTACGATTCAGCGATTGTGCGCTGGCGATTTCCGTGGGGACATGGGCGCGGCCGCGTTATACCTTGTTCAGCAACCGTGTATGGATTCTGTGCGCCGCTGATTCTGGTACGGAATATAGCGTGTGCGATTTCTTGCGGCCCATGCTGATCTTGACTACACCCGGCTCATCTTTCACCAGCCGTCGTACTGTTTCGCGGCCCAATGACCACATTCGCGCAAGGTCGCTAATGCGATAGTGCTTCTCGAACGCAAGTTGTGGTTCAACCATTCGCCCGCACTCCTCTATTCGCTTCAAGAACATCCTAGGGCGAAATGGCGAATACGTCCAATGTTATTCCGCGAGCCTCTGATGCAAGATCAGAATCGAAGGTCGAGCATTCGTTCCTTGGATCTTCTTCCCTGGACCAGGAGGTGACCTGCCCCCGATCTTTCTGCCACTCGTAAGCTGAGAAACTCGGTTCTTGACCCGCTACCGAAAGTCGTACCAAACGAAAGTAGGATTTTCGGCTGTCAAGGGCCTCCCGAGCCCGTTTTACGGGCCCGAAAATCACTCCAGAGACTCAGTAGAGGACTCTGGCTTCGGGCGATGCGAAAGAGCGCTTCGCCCTGATCTAAGATATCTTCCGGCAAACGGCGGGCCGGGTCAAGGGCGGCGATAGCCGGCGGAGCGAACCCTTGAGGCGGCCCGCCGTTTGCCGTATGCGAGTCAGAAAGGGCGAAGCGCTTCTGTGGGTTACCCTGGTGCAAGCTGGCGAACGCGGCCGGCGTTCGATCGTCCAATGCACTGTGCGGTCGGTCACGCCACTCGGCAAGCTTCTGGCGAGCCTGTGCGAGTGATGGGAACCACTCGACGTTCAAACATTCATCGCGCAGCCGGCCGTTGAAGCTTTCGATGAAGCCGTTCTCGACGGGCCGGCCCGGCCGGATGAAACAAAGCTGCACGCCGGTCGCGATCGCCCAGGCTTCCATCGCACGCCCGGCGAACTCACTTCCGTTATCGACAGTCAGACTGCGCGGCGCGCTTCGCTCGCCCATCGCGCGGGTGAGCGCGGCAACCACTTTGGGCCCGTTCATCGAGCGATCCGCCTCCAGCCAGACGCACTCGCGGGTAAACTGATCGATCACCGTGAGAATGCGGATCGAGCGGCCGTCGGAAAGCTTGTCGCTCACGAAATCCGCCGACCAGCATTGGTTGGGACCGCACGCCAGGCCCTGCGGGACGCGTTGTCGCCGCGCGATTTTCTTGCGCTCCACGCTGCGGACTTTCAGATTCTCGTCGTCATAGAGGCGGTAGATGCGTTTGGCGTTGACCTTCCACCCTTCGCGGCGCAACAGCACCGTCAGCCGACGATAGCCGTAGCGCACGTGGGTCGCCGCGATTTCACGCAACCGCCGGCGAAGCGCCTCCTGTGGCTTCTTCCGGCTCTTGTAGCACAGTGTGGTCCAAGCCACTCCGACCACTCGCGCCGAGCGGCGCACGCCGAGTTGATATGCCTCCTGCACCCACCGCGCCAACCGGCATCGCTGGCGCGGCTTCACAGCTTTTTTGAGACGATCTCCTGCAGGATCTGCCGGTCCAGGCTCAAATCCGCCACCAGCCGCTTCAACCGGTTGTTTTCCTCCCGCAACTGCCGCAATTCACGGAGCTCCTGCACGCCCAGCCCCGCGTATTGCTTCTTCCACATGTAAAACGTCGCCTGGCTGATCCCGAGTTTCCGGCAGATATCCGCCGTCTTTTCGCCGCCCTCGTACTGCTTGAGTGCCGCGATGATCTGCTCCTCACTGTGTCCCTTCTTCGGCATGGTTGCCCTCCTCGTCGGTCGTTTTCGAGGACCTCAACCGCCTACGATACCTCCAGTTTCGATTGGTTCAACTTTTGGGTTTTGGGTCATTCAACATAACACTTCAGCCTGCCCCTTCGCCGCCATATCAGGCCAGGTTCTGCCGGCGCGGAGGGCGGTCAAGGCCGAGCGCAGCGAGTTCATCGCAGAGCCTTGACCGCCCGAGCACCGGCAGTAAGAAATCATCGAGGCGGCGAAGGGGCCCGGTCCGCAAACTCGATCGGAGTCAGATAGCCCAAACTGCTGTGCGGGCGTTCCAGGTTGTATTCGGCTCTCCATCGCTCCACCTTTTGCTTGGCGTCGGCTAAGGTCGGGAACCAGTTCGCGTTGAGACACTCATCGCGAAACCGTCCATTGAAACTTTCCACGCGGCCGTTCTGCATCGGCCGGCCGGGCTGAATGTGAATCAGCCGGATTTTTCGTTCTTCACACCATGCCAGGAAATGGCGCGAAGTGAACTCCGGGCCGTTGTCGCAGCGCAAGGCTTCCGGCCGGCTGCGCTGCGAAATGATCCACTCCAAGGTGCGCGTCACGCGGCGGCTCGATAAGCAGCTGTGCGCCAATTCTCCCAGTTGCAGGTTCGCGATTCCCGAAGCGTGCTCGACAACTTCAAGACCGCGAAATACGTCGCCTTCGGCATCGGCGAGTGTCTTGCCCTGCTCGGCGCTCAGAGTTTCGGCGAGCGACTTCTGCTGCTCGCGAATCAGTTGCTGATAACGGAAGAAAACACGGGCGCGCTGACCGATCGACGTTTTACGCCATGTGACGAACGCCTCTTTCGCCGCGGCAACCGCCGCGTCGACCGCATCTTTCGTCGCCATCGGAACCCGCGCCAGCACTTCCTGCGTGGCCGGATTGACGACATCACGCCACTGAGTCGTCTTCGAAACGACGAATTCGCCGCCGATCAGCATCTCGACCGGCGGCGCTTGTACTTCGGTGGTCACCATAGTTGAAATCTCCTCATCGGGACGGCTTCTTCTGCGCGAAGAGCACGTCCAGGCGTTGCTCATAAGTGTGATAATCGATGCGATCGTAAAGCTCGGCGCAGGTTTGCATCGTGTCGATCACCCCGCGCTGTGTGCCATCGCGGCGCACTCGCGCGATCTCCACCAGCACCTTTTCGGAAGGGTGCCGGCGGCCAAGCTCAAACCTGCTTCTGCATGGCGTCGAATATCCGGAGATCGACCCCGGAAACGCTTTGGCGTCTCCGCTCCGGGAAATCGGCGCCTCCACCAGGAATCCGCCGGTGCCGGCGGCCGGGTCGAGGGGGGGAGTGGAGGGGGCGGGCTACTACGACCACTCCATCTGGGAAGAGGCCAAGAAAACCAGCCCCTTAGCGCTGAAGAGGCTGATCAACGGCGAACTCGAAGGCACGAGCGTCACCGTCGTCCTTGTCGGCTCGCAGACCTGGGCCCGGCGCTGGGTGCGCTACGAAATCATGAAGAGCATCGAGCGCGGCAATAAGGTTATCGGGATTCATATCAACGGCATCAAGGGGAAAGACAGCCAGACCAAGCCCTATGGGCCTGACCCTTTCGCCAATCTCGGTGCGGAGATCAGCGCCGACGGCATGCGTGCCACACCCACGGAATGGAGCAACGGCCACTGGGTTTACTACAGCGACATGGAAGCCTTCGCCATCAAACAGCAGCCGTACGAGAACCGCGGGAAGCATCTGCCGTTTTCGCACTGGCTGCGGCTATACGACTGGGTGTCGGGCAACGGCTATGAAAATTTCATCACGTGGATTTCGTGAGGGCGGAGCTTAAAGGACAGGGAGAAACGCGATGGCGTATATCAGGTTGGACGATGCGCGCGCCCTGGGACGCGCCGCCGTGCCGCTGCAGAAGAGCGCGCGGGGAGTACTGGCGGAGCAGGCGCGGGCCTTCGATGCAGCCCTGAGCTATGACATATTTTTGTCTCATTCCTTTGACGACGCGGAGGCAATCTACGGCGTGAAAAGGATGATCGAAGCATTGAACCTCCGCGTCTATGTCGATTGGATCGACGACCCTAACCTGGATCGCGGCAAGGTTACGGTGAAGACGGCCGCCGTGCTGCGGGAGCGCATGAGAGCGTGTTCCTCGCTCGTCTACGCCCACTCCGCAAATTCCTCAAACTCCGTGTGGATGCCCTGGGAGCTGGGCTATTTTGACGGCATCAAGCCGCGGCAGGTCTGGGTGCTTCCTCTCGTATCCAGCGACGACAGCGAGTTCAAGGGGCAGGAATATCTCGGTCTTTACCCGCCCGTGGAGAAGCTGAGCGGCCTCGCCGGCCGCACCAAGCTCGGATTCGATCGCGTCGGAGACGACAATCGCCAGGTTCTGCTGGAGAATGCCGCCCGAGGCAACGGCGTCTTCTTCGTCCCGAGGACCTGATGGCAAAGCGGGTATATTTTCGCATTTCACTACCAGGACGTCATCGACTTCCGTGCGAATGTCGTCCATAATCACTGGATGGCCCGCTCTTCAAGCGCGTGCTTGTCCGTTGTATACCCAACCGCGGCGGTGGGCAATGGTGGGCAATGCGCAACGGGAATTGTGGCAGTTCTGGCACGTGCGGCAACAGAGAGTCAGCAACTTGCACGAACGAAATCGGACGCGGCGGTTCGATGGAAGAACCATCACGGTACGGGTTCGTGGAGCGGCGAAGACGTCAAAACGATCGTAATGCTCCTGTCGTGGACTGGCCTGCGAATTAGTGATGCCGCGACTTTCGACATGAGTCGGGCAACCCCGCACCCGGAGGGCGGCGCAAACATTTTCCTTCGCATGCACAAGACGAAAGGACCGTTGTTCACGTGGATCGACACCTGGCTCTATGAGCGATTGCTGGACCGCGAGCGCCAGGTCGGTCCGAAACTTTTCGCTTGTGGACTTTCGGAGCGGCTCGAGACCGCCACCGATCTATGGCGCCGGAGAATCAACCGGGTCTTCGATTTGGCGGGCAGGTTTGAGTGCGGGACACCGACTCCGCACATTTTTAGGCATACATTCGTGCGTTTGCTGCTTCAGCGTGGCGTTTCCCCTTGCGATGTCGCCGACCTCATTGGTGATACGGAAGAAATAGTCCTCAAGCACTACGCGAGGTGGGTGCCGGAGAGGCAGGAGCGCCTGACCAACATTCTCCGAGAGAAACTCTCGTCAGCGCCACGGCCCAAACTGGTTGTAGTCGCGGGAAAAAATCGCGGGCACACTGCCTAGATCACTGCACTGGACGACTTCACGAGAGCTAGCGCCGCCCGCGTCACGCCGCCGGATGAAAAAGCTTCGTGTGAACGCGACGAGCAATGGATTCGGGAATGCTGTACCGCGTTAAGGCCTTCCGCCGGCCGAGCCGAATTTTGACGACTCCGGGTTCGTCTTTGACGAGCAGACGGACAGTCTCGCGCCCAAGCCGCCATTTCGCAGCGAGTTCGCCGATCGTGTAGTGGACCTCAAACGTGGTGTCGGTTCTGAGTTGCCCGAATTCTGAACTCGATATTTCCATGTTCTTTGGCGCAATTCCTCAGCGTGAATTACGGACCAGCTTTCCTTTGACCAACGGGATTCTGATTTCTGCCAGACGAGAACAGCGACGGGCACCAGCCGACCTGAGAACAGGATACTGCCTACGCGCCGGATCGTCCAATGTTTTCTTTTATGAACGCGATGCACGAAGCGCATAGCGACTCGAGGGCTAAAATCAGCCTAGGCGAAGCGAACGGTGAACCTGAGAGACGTAACCAGAGCCCTCTTGCGGAAATCAAAGTATCGGGTACGGTAGCATGGTGCACTGCGGTCGACAGAATGAACGGTAGCACACCTGATGAGGATCGGCATCATCTCCGATATTCACGGCAATATAGAAGCGATTTCCGCGCTTCCGGAGCGCTTTGATGAACTTTGGGTGCTCGGCGATCTGGTCAACTATGGGCCGAATCCGTCGGAGGTTATCGACTACGTTATGGCAAACGCGACCGTTGTGATCCGTGGGAATCACGATCATGCGGTCGGCTTCGGTGAAGATCCGCGCTGCTCAGCGCCGTTTCGGGAGATGGCGAAAGCGATGCAAGAGTACACGATGGCGGTTCTTTCCGATCAGCAGAAGAAATTTCTGCGCGAGCTTCCTCTGAAAATCGACCGGAATCTCGAAAGCGTCAAAGTTTCGCTTTGCCACGCGGTTCCGTCTGATCCGCTCTTTGCTTACTGCCCGCCTGAGTCCGATCGCTGGGCCGGTGAACTCAACGCCGTAACCGGAGATGTTCTGCTCGTCGGACACACGCACTTGCCGTTCCAGCGCGAGTTCGGAAGCAAACGAGTGGTGAATCCCGGAAGCGTTGGGCAGCCTAAGGTCGGCCGACCCACGGCGTGTTACGGAGTCTGGGACACGTCTCGAGCAGACAGCCCGATCTCTTTGCGGACGTTTGAGTATCCATTTTGAGGAAACAATCCGGAAGATCGAAGCGCTGCGGCTTCCGCCCGAGATCAAATGCAGCCTGGCATCGGTGCTACGCCACGGCGGCCTGCGTTGAAATGCGAGAATCGATGAACATGAAACACAATAGGTCTGGCGCGATGCTGCTTTTCGTTCTCCTCGGCGCGATCTGCGTACAGGGAGCCTCGCGGCATTTGATCAAAAAGATTCACGTGCCAGGGGACTATGGCTGGGATTACCTAACGGCGGACAGCGATGGCCGTCGGCTTTACGTCAGCCATGATCATGAAGTGGTCGTTCTGGATCTGGACACCGGCGCGATTGTCGGCAAAATTCCTGGAGAAGACGTTCACGGAATCGCAATCGTCAGAGACCTGGGCCGCGGCTTCATCAGCGCCACCGACCCGGGCTCAATTACAATCTTCGATCTTAAAACCCTTGCCGTGATCCAGCGCGTACCCGTGGGGGCCGATCCGAATGCGATCTTCTTCGATCCGAAGATCGGGCGAGTTTTCAGCGCGGACCGAGGCAGCAAGCGAATCCCTGCTCTTGACCCGAAGACCGGAAAAGTTTCCGCGCCGAAGAACGGCACGCGAAGAAGCTCGACGGCTGTTGAGTCGCCGATGTACTGCGCGATGGAGCTGTTCGTTGTGCCAAAGTCGATGCCGACCGCGATTCCTGCCATCCTGTAACCATTCTTGAATGCGAGCGGACCCGGATTCAATTTTTTCGTCGCGCGGATCCGCTTTGGGACGCTTGCCTCGCTTATCCCCGTGTGGTTGAATGAATGTGGCAATGGAGTTTGCCGCCCTGTAGTCAGGGGAAACTGCCGAAACCGGCTGATGACTCCTCCCAAATCCGAATGGAGGTGCGGTCCGTCAAGGACCAGCCATGGGAGAGGTCGTTCAGCGAAACTCTAGCACTAGTCTAAGCTCCAGGATCGCCTCATGATCCAGACGGCTTTGTACAATCTGCTGCAAATCCTGTTTGTGCTGGCGTTCGCGCCGCTGTATGCCGGCGTGCTTGCCCGCCTGAAGGAGATCATTCAGAGCAAGCGCGGGCCGAGCATCCTTCAACCTTACCGCGACATTTTCAAACTGTTTCACAAGGATGAGTTCGTTTCGGAGCAGGCGACATGGATCTTCCGGGTTACGCCTTACCTGGTTTTTGTGACGCCGATCTTCGTCACGATCTTGATTCCAGTGCTGACCGATTACCCGCTGGCTTTCGCATTTATGGGCGATATGCTGGCCGGCGGATTTTTCCTCGGCATCGCCGGATTTTTCGCGGCGCTCGCCGCCGTCGACGCCGCGAATCCGTACGGTCCGATGGGAGCCAGCCGGACACGAATGGTCGGGTTCCTTGCGGAACCGGTGTTCATGATCGTGTTCTTCACCGTATCCTTCGTCGCGCAATCGACGATTCCTTATATCGTGCAGCAGAGATGGGTGATTAACATCGGAGCGTTTTTCTCGCCGGCGCACATTTTGCTATTGATCGCGTTTCTGATGCTGATCCTGGCTGAAGGCGGGCGCATTCCCGTGGACAATCCATCCGGCCATTTTGAGCTCGCGATGATTGATGAGTCGAAAGGGCTGGAATATTCGGGGCGTGGAGCAGCACTAATGAAATGGGGCGGACAGATGAAGTTTCTGGTGCTGGCTTGTATTTTTCTAAACGTGCTGGTTGCGCCCTGGGGATTGGCGCACGGCACAGGCATTGCTGCCGTCGTCGTGGCCGTGCCGGCAATTCTTTTCAAGGTCCTTTTATTCGCGATGTTGCTGGTCGCGATCGAAACTTCACTCGCCAAGCTGCGCCTGTTCCGCATCAGCGAGTTTCTCGGCGCGGCGTTTATTATCTCAGTCGCGGCTATGGTCACGAGTATTTTTCCGGGAGGCTGATGGTGTCGAACTCCATATCCGAGGCGCTAAATACGCTGTGCGCGGGGCTGATTCTCATCTCGGCTTTCGGGATGGTGGCGACGCGCCAGGTCCAGGGAGTTCTGCGATTTTTTGTCGTCCAATCGTTTCTTCTCGCGGTGTCGTCGGGAGTCCTGGGATTCAACCGGAACTCCGTTCACCTCTGGACGCTTGCTGCGATCACGATCGTGACAAAGGTGATTGCGATTCCCTGGGTTTTGCGGCGACTTCTTCCCGGTGATTATTACGAGCGGCGCGAAATTGCGCAAGCGGTGAATATCCCCGCTTCATTACTATTGGCGCTGTTGCTGACGATTCTCTCGGAGTTTCTTGTCGCGCCGATCGCTGCCGCGACAAACGACACGGTAATCAGAGTGAATCTTCCGATTGGTCTCGCCGGCGTGCTGATCGGGGCGTATTCGTTGATGGCGCGCCGTGAGGCGATTCCGCAACTCATCGGAATCCTGGCGATGGAAAACGGCGCTTTCTTCGCGGGCATCGCGATCGCACCGGAGCTGCCGATTATCGCGGAACTGGCGGTCGCGGTGGACGTAGTGCTGATCGTGGTCGTCGTTGGACTGCTCACGCGAACCATTCACAAGACGCTCGGCACAACCGAAGCCGCTTCGCTCAGCAAACTGAAGGAGGAGACTCCGTTATGGCGCTAGTGGCGATCGTGTGCATACCGGTTTTGGCCGCGCTGCTGTGCTGGATCGCGAGACCGGCTGCCTGGGGTATCACGCTGGTCTCAATATGGTCGACGTTTATTCTCGCGCTGTACGTCGCCGCGCAAGTGATCGCGAACGGGAGAGTTGTCGCGATCGCGGGATGGTTCGAGGCGGATGGCTTGAGCGCGCTGGTGCTGGTGTTAGTGGGATTCGTATTAGCCCTTGCCGGCGTATTCGCCGGCGGCTATATGCATCACGGGCACGACGAGAAGCGCTTGTGGTGGTTTTACGCGAATTACAACCTGCTGGCGTTCGCGTTGCTCGCCGTTCCTGCGCTTGCGGAACCGAACCTGGTGTGGGTCGGCGTCGAGTTGGTGACGCTTTTCAGTGTTCTGCTGGTCGGTTTCGACAGCACGGCGACTGCTCTTGAAGCGGCCTGGAAATTCGCGGTTCTGACGATCATGGGTGCGCCGATCGCGCTCTTTGGATTTTTCGCACTGTTCTGGGCCTATCGCTCGGCAAGTGGCGGTGGCTGGGAGACGTGGGAAGGCTTGCGCGCGTCGGCTGGCTCCATGGACCCCAATCTTATAAAACTGTCGTTCCTCCTTGTATTCGTGGGATTCGGCGCGAAATCGGGTCTGGCGCCGATGCATACCTGGCTGCCGGACGCGCACAGCCAGGCTCCCACGCCGGTCTGCGCGGTTCTCTCCGGCATCAAAACGACTGTGCCACTTTATGTGATCCTGCGGTTCCTTTCCGTCGTGATCGCGTCGCCGATGGCGAGGCTCGGCAACTGGATGGTGATTCTCGGGTTGATTTCCGTCGCGATCGCGGCGTTCCTGTTAGTACAGGTGCGGGATTACAAACGAATGTTCGCGTATTCGACGGTCGAGCACATGGGAATCATCTTGACTGCGGCGGGACTGGCAACGCAAGGCTCGGATTTCGGGGCGGTTTCGCAACTCCTGAACCACGCGATCACGAAATCGCTCTGCTTCTACGTCGCCGGACTCATCCTGTTGATGATGAGCACCCGCGAAATTCTGTCGGTGCGCGGGTTGTTCCGGATTTCGCCGTTCGCAGGATCGGCATTGCTTCTGTGTTCGCTGGCCATCGCGGGAGCGCCGCCGTTTCCGATCTTCCTCAGCGAGTTCTCGATTCTCGGCGCCGGCCTGCGAGCGGGAAGGCCAGTCGTCGTGTCGATTCTCGCCGCGTTGATCGTCATCGCGTTTGTGGCAATCATGCTGCAAGTGAACCGAATGGTCTTCGGGAAGGCGACCGAGGAGCCGGCCGTGAAATCATTGCCGCTAAGTTGCCGGCTGGCGGTCATTGGGGCGGCTGCGCCGGTGGTCGTTCTCGGAATTTTCATTCCGCCGCCGGTTCACAGCCTGCTGCAACTCGCAGCAAGTCAGTTGGGAGGCCGGTAGATGACGATCCTGCGTCCTCCCGTTTCGATGTTCGCAGAAGCGCTGGAACGAAAGTTTGGATCGGCCGTTTCGCGATCCGCGGAAGACTTATACCTCATCGAGCAACCGGAGATCCTGCCATCCATTTGTGAATTTGTTTTTTGGGAATTGGAGTGTCCCTTCGCCGGCTTGATTGTGGAGGAGAGCGAGCAATGGGAGCTCTATTACGTCTTCCTGCTACCTAATTGCGGCTGGGCTAATTTTCTTTTGCGACTGCCGCTTACGACGCGCAATGTACCGAGTATCAGCTCTCGCGTTCACGCCGCTGACTGGTATGAGCGCGAAGCCGAAGATCTGTTCGGGCTGTACTTCGAAGAGCATCCCCGGCTGGGCGATTTCATTCTGCACGATCAGGTGTGGCAGGAAGGGATCGCTCCCATGCGCAAGGGATTCGATGCGGCCGCGATGCATTTCGAGAAGCGCCCACAGCGCGACTGGCGTCCGACGCTGGTCGTCCGGGACCCAGGAGCTTTCGCGATGCCGGTCGGTCCGGTGTATGAAGGAGGTGCCGGGGAATCGATTCATTTTCTGCTTGAAACGGTCGGCGAAGATGTGATTCGCGCCGTGCCCCGGCTCTTTTACAACTATCGCGGGGTGGAAAAAATCGCCGAAGGCAAGAGCGTGGACGGCGTTCTTTTGTTGTCGGAACGATTTTCCGCGAAGTCCGCGTTCGCTCATTCGTTGGGTTATTGCCTTGCCGTTGAGGAAATCTGCGGAGTCGGCGTTCCCAGCCGGGCGGCGCATCTGCGCGTGCTGCTGGCGGAGCTGGAGCGGCTGCGGCATCACGCGGGCGTCATCGACGCCATCTGTCAATCGACCGGATTAAGCGTTTCCGAGGCGCACGCGGCGATCATCGAAGAACAGCTCCTGCGTGCTTCGTGCGAGTTCACGGGACATCGCTATCTGTTCGGCCTGAACACTCCAGGCGGGTTGCGGCGCGATTTTGAGAACGGGGCCGTGAAAGTACTGCTGGCTGCGGTCGACGCCGCTTCAACGCAGTTGGCGCGGCTTGAAGAACGGCTGCGCTTTAGCAGCAGTTTCCTGGATCGCCTCGAAGACGTCGGGATCGTGAGCCCGGAGAGTTCCCGTGATCTGAACCTGGTCGGACCCGTCGGGCGCGCGTCCGGGCTTCGCCGCGACCTGCGGCGCTCTTTGCCGTATTGCGGGTATGGACAATACGAATTCGACGTGCCGTCGGAAATAGAGGGAGACGGGTACGCGCGCCTGCGAGTTCTTTTCGCGGAGGCGCGCCAATCGGCCCGGCTGATTCACCAAGCCTCCGAGCGTCTGGAGTCGGGACCGGTCTGTGCGGGCTTGGAAACAACAGCCGGCACTGCGATGGGCGCGGTGGAAGCTCCGATTGGCGCTGCGCTGCACTGGGTGCGGCTGGATCATCAAGGCAGAATCGAGCGCTATCGAATCCTATCTCCGTCATTTCGAAACTGGCTCGGCCTGCACGTCGCCGTCGAGGATTTTGCATTTCAGGATTTCCCGATCATCCTGGCAACTTTCGGATTGTCCGCCGCGGAGTGTGACCGATGAGCTTCTGGCCTTGGCACGGATTGCGTCGCGGCATTCAATCGACCCGCTATCCTGACGCGCCCGACACTGCGGCGGGGATTTCTCCCGGCCGGCCGTTGCCGACCGAGTTCGCTTCGGCACAGCAGGCGGCCGAGGCGGCTTCAATCTGTCCCGTCGGCGCGATTACGGCTGTGGGGAATCGCGTAGAAGTCGATTTGAGAACGTGCGTGTGGTGCCAGCGCTGCCGTTTTGGTGCGAATCCGCTCCGGTGGGATCTCGGCTTCGAATGGAGCAGATCCGTTAGCGATTCGCGGTTGCCCGGCGCGTTCGCGCGATCGTTGCACCTCATGATCGTCGATGCCGGCGATTGCGGAGCATGTCTGCACGAGGTGAAGCAACTGAACAATCCGCTTTACAACATGCACCGGCTGGGATTCTTTCTCACGGCGACGCCCCGCAGCGCAGATGTTCTGGTGGTGGTCGGCCCTGTCAGCGAGAACATGCGCGGACCGCTGCTCAAGACGTACGACGCCATGCCCGACCCCAAGCGCGTGCTCGCGGCGGGCACCTGCGCCATCAGCGGCGGCGTTTTTGGGCGGACGTTCATGTCTGCCGGCGGCGTCGGCTCGGTTCTTCCCGTGGATCTGGAAATTCCCGGCGATCCGCCGCCGCCGCTCGCGATCCTTCACGGGCTGCTCGTCGTGACCGGCCGCATGCACGCAGCGGAGGTGCTCTGAAATGGCCGGAACTGCGTTGTTGCTGTTCTTTGCAGCCTGCATTCTGGCGATTTTAGTTTCCGCACTTGCGCCCACTTCGCGATTTGTCATGCGGTGGTTCGGATCGCTTTGCTCGATGTCGATGATTATCGCCGCAGCCGCGCGGCTCGCGACCGGGCAGGATTTTCATGTCGACCTGTGGACGCTGAATGGATTCGGATCGCTATCGCTGCACCTGGACGCGCTTTCGGCTATTTTTCTCTGTGCGACTGGCCTTGTGTATCTTTCGTGCTGCTGGTTCGCCGCCGGTATTCTCCCTGGGCGCCGCTATCCCGTCCTGCACTTCGCGCTGATGCTCACGGTGACGCTGATTCTTGTCGCCGGCGACGCACTCACGTTCCTGCTCAGTTGGGAATGCATGTCGATTCTGTGTTTTCTCCTGGTGAACTACCATCAGGACGCAGACTCGACGGCAGGATACGTCATGCTCGCCATGAGCGAAGCCGGATTCCTTGCGATCGTGCTGGCATTTCTGATCCTTGCTGCCGCCGCGTCGGGATTCTCTTTTCCGGCGCTTCGGTCGGCGGCCGGTACTTTGCCCGTTTCAGCAGCGTGGGGAGTATTTCTGCTCGGATTCTTCGGCTTCGGCGTGAAGGCCGGTTTGGTGCCCGTCAACTACTGGCTTCCTCGCTCCTATACCGCGTCACCACGCGCCTTCACACCTGTTTTCGCCGGCATCACCTTGAATCTCGGAATTTACGGAATCCTGCGGCTGAGTGGAGATCTTCTCCCGGCGACGGGAATCGGCATGGGAATCCTCGCGCTGATTGTGGGAAGCATCACGGCTCTGGTCGGCATCCTCTACGCGACGACCGAGAACGACCTGAAAACGATGCTCGCGCACAGCTCTATCGAAAACGCGGGCATCATTGTGGCGGGTTTCGGAGCGTTCCTGGTTTTTCGCAGTAGCGGGAACGCGGTGCCGGCCGCAATCGCGTTGACCGCGTCGCTTTATCACCTGGTGAATCATTCCGTTTACAAGGCACTGCTATTTCAAGGTGCGGGCTACATAGAAGACGCGACCGGCGCGCGCGACATGGACCGGCTGGGAGGGCTGATCCGATTCCTGCCGGTGCTCTCGGTGGTCTTTCTGATCGGGTGCCTCGCGATTTCGGCGGTTCCGCCGTTCAACGGATTTGTGAGCGAGTGGCTCACGCTGCAAACCTTTTTACGGAGCGCGGTGCTCCCGTCGCCTCTGGTGAAAATCGTATTCGCCCTTTGCGGAGCAATTCTCGCGTTGACGGCAGCATTGGCAGTCACCTGCTTTGTGAAAACGTACGCGATGACATTTCTGGGAATCCGGCGCGGAAACGGGAAGCCGAATGTCGAGAATAGACCGTCGCGATTTTCACTGGGGCTGCTCGCCGCTGCCTGCCTGCTTCTGGGGATTCTTCCGACTTACGTGATTCCGACGCTGAACCGGGCCGTTGAGCCGCTTGCCGGTGCAAGCGCTACTGCTGCACTGGTGCCGCCGTTCTTCACGACAACGGATTCAAACCAGCAGCTTCCGCCTGCGTTCCTGCACGACTTCCACAATCTGGGCGCGCAGACCGGATCGGGCGTAATTCCCGGACGCGGCCTGGTGATTTTGCTCCGAGGCTCCGAGCAAAACCCTGTGGTGTTCGCGATGTCAACGGCGTACAGTATCGCCGCGCTGGCTCTGCTGCTGCTGATCGTATGGTTCGCCGTCACGCGCTTGACTCGCCAGAGGTCGGTCGCGCGGACCGAGATCTGGGCGGGTGGTATTCCGCGGTTGTTGCCCGAAATGACATATACCGCAACCGGGTTTTCGAACCCGGTACGGGTTGTGTTTCAAGCGATTTTCCGGCCGAACATCGTGGAGGATACTCGCGAAACGGTCGCCGTGCATTTCCGCACCGCGATTCGGCGACGCCGTGACGAAACTCATTTGGTGGAGCGCTATTTCTTCAATCCGATCGGCGGTGCCGTCAACTGGTTCGCGAAACTGCTCGCCGGCATGCATCACGGAAGGCTGAACGCCTATGTCGGGTACGTGGTCAGTTTCCTGATTGTAATTCTGTTTCTTTACCGGCTGGCGTAAGCGTCGACTCCTTTTCGAAAATGCGATGGTAAAGGTCCTGCCCGAAACTCGTTGGCAGCGGCTCTCCTTTGAGCATTCGAAACGTTCTCTGACCGTCGGGGAGCCGTTCCGGTTGGAGAAATAGGCAAGCATCGAGGTGCAGGTTGTAGAAACTTCGGGGCAGATCGAACATGTGGGTGACGTACAATACCCGCGCGCCCGAATCCAACAGACTCCGAACGATCTGCCGCGCAATCTCCGATCCTTCCCTCTCGTTGGTCGATGCGAACGATTCATTGAACAAAACGATGCTTTGCGGCGATACTCGATCGACAATCGCGCTCATGCGGGCGAGTTCTTCGTCCAGCTTGCCGCTTTTCATCGTGGCGTCTTCTTCCCTTTTGAAGTGAGTAAAAATGCCGGAGCCGACGCTGGCCCGGAACCACTTTGCGGGTACGAACATCCCGCACTGCATCATGAGCTGCGCGAGGCCGATGCTGCGTAGAAAAGTCGATTTGCCGCCGCGATTGGCTCCGGTGATGATCACCAGCGTCTTGCCATCGGCCAAGAGGTCGTTTCGAATGACAGGTCCCGTCATCGTTAATGCCAGCGACGCGTCGTACAGCTCCCGGGCAGACAAGAACTTTTGTTTGGCGCCTGCAATTTCGGGAAGGCAGACTGGGCAGTTCCTCGCGATCAGCTCTGCATGCAGGTTCAGGCAACCGATGTAGAATCCAAGCTCCGTTCGGAGCGCTTTGAAGAAGCTCAGAATGTGGTCGGTTGATTCCGCAAGCGCGGCGGCGACGTGGCTGATTCCAAATGCTCGCAGTGCCGACAGCGCCCGGAATCCGCTTTCGTCGCGATCGTCAAGTTCAAACTGATAACGGTCGTTTTTGTTCGTCCACGGGGCGATCCAACCCTGAAGACGGTCCTTCCAGCTCTGCTGCGTTTCAAGCGGTCTGCGAAGGATATAGTTAGTTCCCTTGTTCCCGCTCCCAAGCTCCGAGCTCATGACAACGCCTTCTCTAAACTCAAGCAGATGCAGATGGTCTTCGATGCTCCTCAGATACTCGTCACTAAGTTCGGTCCGCAACATTGCGAACAGTTTCAAAAAACCTTCAGATCGAAGCGAGGCCGGCTGGTCTGCGATCAGCCGAAGTTTTCTGAAAATCTCGACGAAAATCTTGAGCACTTCGATTGCCCGGTGAAGAGTTCCTTCCGGGTATCTCGATAAAGAAGACCAACCCCAGATCTTCCGCTCCCGCTCGATGGCATCGACAGCGAGTCCGTACAACTGAGTCACGATCACTCGCTGCTCGATGCAATCTGTCAGGACCTGCTGCCTGTAGCGAATGAATTCGAGATCGTCAAGACTCGACAGAACGAGGCTGTTCGCCACTTCCAGCAGGAATTCGTCGCCGGCCGCCATGGCGCGGAGCAAGGTGTCAACTTCCAGATCCTGCTTCAACTCGGACGCGTCCCGCAGATGGTCCTTGTTGGGAATGAAATCGCGGTCGGGGTAAAGCAGGTGAACCTTCATTCGGCGATCCGTTCCCCGGCAATGCGGGATTTCACCTGACTGTAAGTGAGGCGATATTTCTCCGCAAGCACAGCAGCGTAGGCCAGCCCGTCCGCGGGCCGGCGAATGATTTTGAACGTCCGGACCGCGGGATCGCTCGGGTCCACCGTGCTGACCATGCTTACCGTAGCTTTATCGAACGAGGCAAGTTCGTCGAGGAACGTCACCGACACGCAGAGCGAGCCGAGGTCGATAATCCTGCGCAGTACTTCTTTACTGAGGAATAGCGCATCGTTGAGAGTGGTCGAAAGAAAGCTCTCATTCATAATGACGATGCTGTTTGGGGTCGCACATTCGAGAATCCGGTGAATTCTCAATAGTTCATCTTCAAGCTTGCTGCTGAGGGTTTCGATATCCTCTTCCTTTTCAAAATGAGTGAACATCCTGTCGCATAGAAACAGTTTGGCCTCGCTCGCGGGGACCGGCGAACCAATGCTCGCTAAGTAGTGGATCTGGCCGAAGGCACGCGCGAAGGTCGTCTTTCCGCCTTGATTCGGCCCCGAAATGATGAGGACGCGCTCGGGGTCGTTCATGTGAAAATCGTTGGGCACGATAGGCTTGTTTTCGCGCAGCAGCGTGGCGGCCAAGGCCAGATCGAACACGTCTTGCGCCGAAATGTCCTTTCTGTCGTCGCTCACCTCCGGATAACAGAAGCGCAATCCGGTCTTCTCAAGCTTTTCGACGTACTCGAGATTTGCAAGATAAAACTGCACTTCGCGATCGAACCGCGCGATCGTATCATCGATAAAATGCTTCGACCGCGCAGAAAAATCGTCGAGCGCCGAGAAGACATCGGGAAATAATTTCGCCACCCCATCCAGAATCCTGGCCTCAACGTGGTTCATGTCCGCCGCGGAACCGGAATCGAAGTCGTAGCGTTTTGCAGGTCCTCCTTTGAATTTCTTAAAAGTCTCGATGACTTCGGCGCTGTAATCTGGGTCTGATTCGTACCTGGTGACCTCTACACGTTTCCCGTCGATCCGTAGAGAATATCTGATCGACGCGAGAGCAGCCTGGATTTTCTCCGTTTCGGCAGCGAGAGACACGAAGGCTTCAGAAGCAACGTAGGCCGTCATGAACTCACGCAAAGAACGAAACTCGCGCGAGGAAAGATTCGTGTGCTCCAGCTCGTTTGTGAGCCGGCGTACCGCAGCGCAATAAGTGGAAGCGGCGTCCAGAAGCCAGCGTTCCTTTTCAAACTTGTAGTCGACCTTCCCGGCTCGTAGAAGGCAACCCCTGACCGAGCGCATCTCCGCGGCAAACGAACGGATCATTTCAAGAAGCGCCGGGTTCCCAAACTCCCGAAAAATGTCGTAACGGTAAACGACCGAGTGGAGTTTCACGAGCGGAAAAAAGAAGAACGGCTTCAAATTGTACTCGTCGCGCCCGGCTGTAATCGCGTCGACGATTTGATCGAGGTTCAGGTCCTCGAAAAACTCCGGTCGCGTGTGATGGTCAACGTCCGGAGCAGGAACGTCGAAGAGAATGCTGTAAAAATGTGCGGAACCGTTGTTCATTAGGACTCCGTCCGAGTTGCACCTCGCAGGAGTCATCTTCCCCTCGGTCGGGGCGGTTAGCGGTGGACTCCAACACCCACGCTGAAACCAGTATACTGCCACGCGTTGACTGCGAACGCGCTTCGGCGCACAATGAAATCAGGCGTTGGAGTTCGCCCTTAATCGCCCCCTCCGGGGAAAATGACTCCTACCAAGGATTGTCACCGGTGGCAGAGACGCGAACCGATCCCGTCGGGCTGAACTCTTCGCAGCAGCTTCACTTGCTGAGCAGCGCTCAGCACGCCGACAAGCTGCTCGCCGAAATCGAATCGATTCTCACCGCCTCAAGATCCAGATCGGCGTTCCCCAAGTACAAGAATCCTCTGCCACCGGCGCAGGCCAAGGTCGTCGAGGATTATCTTTCGCGGATTCGCGCGCAAATCGTCCGCGTTCTTGAATCGCAGGACGTGGCCGTTCCCGAACCCGGCTTCGAATCCGTGCATTCGATGCGCGTGACGCTTGCGTTCATCCGCATCGCGTTCCAGGAATGCACACCGGACCGGATGCGCGGCTACGGCGAGGTTGCCGAATCCAAGGTGCGTGAGCTGAACGGACTTGTCGATGAAATGATCGCCGCGGTTGACAAGCTGGACACCTACTTGGCGCAGGGGCTCGCGCAGGATTTGGAAGCTCGCCTGGAGAATCTCGCGCGAACGGGCGCCGATGTCGGTTTGCTGAGTACGCTGCAGCGAATCATCGCGAATCACGGCCTCGTCGAATTTCGGCAGACGCTCGCGATGATCCTCGACCGGCTGGAATCGAAGCATTTCGAGATCGCGCTGTTTGGGAGGGTCAGCTCCGGGAAATCGTCGTTGCTGAACCACATTGTCGATCGTGAGATTCTGCCGGTCGGTGTCAATCCGATCACGTCGGTGCCGACACGACTCGTATTCGGCGATTCGCCGCGGCTCAGCATCTGGTACGCGGATCGAAGTCCCGAGAGAACCGACCTCGTCCGCCTGCCGGAGTTCGTCAGCGAACAACAGAACCCGGCTAATTCGAAACACGTGACGCGAATCGTAGCCGAACTGCCGTCGGCTCGCCTGAAAGATGGAGTCGTGCTCGTCGATACGCCTGGCCTGGGCTCGCTCGCGACGTCGGGAGCGGCGGAAACGCTCGCCTATCTGCCGCGCTGTGATCTCGGAGTGGTGCTGATTGACGCCGGTTCCACGCTCACCGAAGATGATCTGGCGACTGTGCGCACGCTTTACGAAGCTGGAATTCCAGCATCGCTACTGCTGAGCAAAAGCGATCTTCTGAATCCGGCGGATCGCGAACAGTCACTTCAGTACATTTCCGGACAGGTTCGATCGCAGCTCGGGCTCACGATTCCGATTCATCCGGTGAGTATTGAAGCCAAGCAATCGTCATTGCTCGAAGCCTGGCTGAGTGAAGTCCTGTTGCCGCTCTATGAACGGCATCAGCAGCTCGCGCGGGAATCGTTAGGGCGCAAGGTCGGTTCGCTACGTGAGGCGGTCGTAACCGCGCTGAGACTTCGATTGGATCGCGCACCCGATGCGAATTCGGTGGATGTGAATCAGATCGATTCGGCTTTGCGCCAGGCGGTCGGCCGGATCGCGGAAGTTCGAGAGCTGTGCCTTCAGACGGCGCAGACGGTTCGAGAGGAAGGCGATCGCGCACTGGAAGCAGCCGCAGACGCGCTCAACGCGAAATGGTCGGAGGGCTCGTCTGATTCAACCGCAGTTGTCGAGAAAGAACTGGTGCGCATCGCCGCCGAAAGCAGCCGGACGATTTCGACCGCGCTGAACGAGCTCGCGACCGAGCTGACCGAGTCACTCCGGTCAACTTCCGACGCTCTGGAGCTTGAGAATGTTCATCAGGAAGACGACCTGCGGGCCGCGATCAAGGAAATGCCGAGGCTCGATCCAGGCGACCTGAAGATCGATATTCATCCAACGCTGCTGATGAAGCTCGCAAAGCGAACGTCCGTTCATCAGATTCACAGCGGACTGAAGCGGCAGATCGGAGCCCAGGTGGATGAAGCTTTTCTGAACTTGGGGCGGATGCTCGATTCATGGGCTCGCCAGACGCTCAGCGAATTGCAGCGGCGTTTCGAAACCCATGCGGATACGTACCGCGCTCATCTTCACCGGCTGCGAACCCATACCGGGCTATCCAACTCGGAACAGGCCGCGATGAGAGAGGACCTCATGGCGCTTGGAGCGAGCGCCGACAAGAGTGCGGAGGCAGTCCCGGTGCGATAGGGGCGTCCCAAGATGTCGCGACCGTACCAAATCGATTCGGAAATCAGCGATCTCATCCGGAGGCTGAGCACGGTGACGGAATGCGATCAAGCCGCGGTCACTCTCGCGTCGTTGGGCAAGGCGGCGGTACCGGCGCTGACGAAATTCCTGTTTGAAGGACGCCCGAGCGTGGTTTATCAACCGCGTCGCGCTGGTGTTGAGGCGCTCGCGCGCATTGGAGCAAAGGATGTTCTGATCCACTTTCTCAATTGGAACAACCCGGTCGGGGATGCGGCGACGCGCTTCGGAGAAGAGTGCGTACAGAACGCGGCCGCACGCGAGCTCGCCAAATTCGGGACCAGGGACGTCTTGGATGTTCTCCTCACATTCGCGTTACCGCGATTGCGGCCTGGCGTGGTGGAAGCGCTTGCGCAATTAGGTTCTATCGAGGCACTTCCATACCTAATACGCGCTCTCGAAGATGATTTGTGCGAAAAGGCGGCAATGGACGGCCTTCGAAAGATCGGACGTGCGGCGGAGGTTGCATTGGTTTCGGCAGCACTGACGGCTCTGCCTTCATCCGAAGAAGAGGGGCCATCGAGCGTACGCCGCCGCACCAGAGTTCTGCAACTTCTGGTCGAAATTGGGCTGTCGGCATCTTGCTGGGCGCTCCTAAGGCCGCTTTTTGACGACCCAAACAGAGAGATTGTCGCGGAAATCGCGAAACTCGCGGTCACATTTGGCAAGAGTGACGAACGCCGATCCGCTGCTCGCCGCCTGATCGAGATTCTGCCGGACGCAGATTGCTTTCTTCGTAGCGACATCGAGGATTGCCTGTTGGAGCTTTATCCGGAGGCGAGGGCCGAGGTTGAACAGGAATTCGCGAGAAAGAATCAACTGGCGGAGCCCGCGCGGATCTTGGACCCGGGCTTCCGCACGCTGCACAGCGTTCGGCAACGGGCATCACAGAAGTCATTGCGATGAGCGTGACGGCAGAAAATACCGCGGTCGGCTCGCTTCAAGAGTACGCGAAACTCAAGCTCGACCTTTCAGTGATTCTGCGCAATCTTCTTCATACGCTTGAGCAGCGCAAGGATGAGCTCGCCGTAACCGATTGCCGGAAGCTGCTGGCGCGATTGGCAGAAGATCGGTTCAATCTTGCGATGCTCGGCCAGTTCAGCCGCGGTAAGAGTTCGCTGATCAACGCCCTTCTTGGCGCCGAGAAGCTGCCGACCGGAGTTCTTCCGTTGACATCCGTTATCACGACGGTGGCCTACGGGGAATCGGAGCGTGTCCTGCTGCTGCGCGAGGGGTGGAGCTTCCCGCAAGAGATCCGTCTGGAGGAACTTCCGAATTACGTCACACAGAATGGCAATCCGGGAAACGAAAAGCATGTAACTCTAGCCGAAATTCAGTTTCCCAATGAGATTCTGAGGCTCGGCATGCATTTCATCGATACGCCGGGGGTCGCTTCGGCTATTCGGGCAAATACTCGCACGACGCGCCGGTTCCTTCCTGAAGTTGATGCAGCGGTTCTGGTCACGAGCTTCGATTCCCCCCTCACGGAAACCGAACTGCACTTCCTTCGTGAAATCCGGGAGTACGTGCGGAAGGTCTTCATCGTCGTTAATAAACAGGACCTCGTATCGCCAGCGGAACGCGATTCAGTGCTGGAAGCGATCCGGAATAATCTGAATGCCGCATTCCCGGACGCGTCCTTCGATCTTTTCGCGGTTTCGGCGCGTGATGCCCTGATTGCAAAGACTGAAGGCTCGCTGGAGTTGCTTGAGGCAAGCGGTCTGCCGCGCTTTGAGGCCGCGTTGACGAGATTCGTTCGCACCGACAAGACTCGGGAACTGTTGCTGCGCGCGACGGATCGCGCCGAGGATCTGATTCGCCAGCAGCAGCTCGCGATTGAGTCGCCGGAAGAGGTGCCGAAAATCGAGCAGCGCCTCCAAGAGGCACTCGGGGAAATCTCTCGCGACCGCGAATCCGTCATGAAAACACTCCGCGATCGAATGCAGCGCGGTTTTTCTGAGCGCATCCTGCGGAAGATCGAATTCTGGAGTGAAGATCTCCGTGCACAAGTCGTCTTCGCATGGCGCAACTGGTTCCTCCAGGAGCCGGCCCTCACTGCCGACGCGATCCGCGGTTTCGTGTGCCGCCAAGCTCAGCAGCTTTTTTTGCAATGGTTGTCGAAGCACCAGCGGGAAATTGAAGAGGTTTTTTGGGCGCTGATTCGAGAACGCGTTCCGCCGGAGTTGGATGCCCTCCTGGTGCGGATCGCTGAGTCCTTTGGCCGTGTTGTCCCGGGATACTGGTCGAACGCGATCCTGTCAAGAGACTCGATAGAACCCGCGTCGCTCAACATCCGAGACGTCGCCGTTCGTGTGGAAGACGTCAAGATCAAGTGGTGGTACGAGTTGCTTCCTGCCGGAAAATCGCGGCAGTTGGCAGTTGCAGGCTGGGAGCGGACGGTTCCGGCGTTCGTTGATCTCTACCGCCGTTCCGCTCAAGCAACCCTTGAGACCTCTCTCGACGACTCGATTCGCGAGGTCGATCAGCAATTGGCAACGCGGATTGAGCGGATAACAGCTCAGATCACGACGCTCCTGGAGCAGCAAGCCGAACCGGCGAAACTCGACAAGATCCAGACGTTTCTAAACCAGATCCACGAGTTCCAGCGCTCCGTGGAAAACCTCGGCGGCGAACCGCTGAACGCGACTCTGGCTCCGAAGAGATCTCAACTTCCGGATCAGGTGAGGCAATGTGTGATTTGCGCTCGGCTGGAGCGAACGCTTTGGGATTTTCTGGCGCGCGCCCAATACGATTTGAGCATGGATGAGGACCAGCAGCGGCGGCATGCGTCACACTCCGGATTCTGCCCGTTACACACGTGGCAGTATGAGGCCGTCTCCTCCCCACAAGGGGTCTGTGCGGCATATCCGGCCGTCTTGAATCGATTCGCGGAGCGCCTTCGAGTGCTAGTCCACGAAGTTCGGTCGGTTAATGCGTTGGCTGAAGGGCTGCGGTCGCTGCTTCCGGGCGAATCTACATGTGAGGTTTGTCGCGCGTTGAAGTCGATGGAAACCACGCTCACCCTCGAAATCGCTCGGACGCTTTCAGCCACCGACGAAACAACGGCCCTTTGCGCATATCATGTCTACGCGGTCCTGGGGGCAAAGCCGAGCCCGGATGCGGCCGAACGGCTCTTGAACGATCTCGCGCGAACCTTGGATGGAATCGCCGAAGAAATGCAGAATTACGCGCTCAAGCATACCGCTGTTCGTCATCAATTAGCCACCAGCACGGAAGCGCAAGCCGCGTTCCTCGGACTGTCGCGGCTGGCGGGCAGCCGGCGAATTGTGTCACCGTGGCGGGTTGATTAAGACGATCCTCAAGAAGAATGGAAGCGCCGCGAGTTGCGCGCCCACCGAAAACGCAACGAGTGCAGGTATTGAAATCGTGTACAAAGCGCCGATCACGGCGCTCCCGAGGAACCAAAAAATCCCGAACCCGGCGGTAAACAATCCGTAAGCTGACGGCCTGCGCGCCGCCGGGACAATTCTCGCGACCGCCGCCGGGATGATCGATTCATGGACTCCGGTGCCGAGCCCCCAGAGCGCGGAACCGGCGAGCGCCATCTTGAAACCGCCAAGAAACACCAACGGCGTCGCGGCGGTCGAGATCAAGATCAACGGCAAAAGAACCTTGATTCCGACGCGATCGAAGAAGCGGCCGAATAACAATGAGCCGGCGCCGCTGACGGCCATCGCGACCGAGTAGAAGATCGGAATCCAGGATTTTGCGATCGCGTCACTCTTCTGGAAACGAAACACCATGATCGGGAAGTCGACAAAGCCGGCAGCGACTAGGGCCGCGCCTGCGAAGTAGACCCAGAATCCGCGCGGCAACCCTTCCGGGGCGATCGTTGGCGTTGCAACTTCGAGATCCTCCGGATGTGGATAAAGGAAGCGTGCTGCCACAATCAGCACGATCGTCACGATTGCAGGAAACAGCAACGTCGCAAACGTGGCCCGATATTGAGTCTTCTCCGCAATGACGAGCCAGACCACAAGCGGTCCGAACAGAGCGCCGAATTGATCGAGCGCCTCATGAACGCCGAATCCCCAGCCATATCCCATTTCGCTCACGGCGTGCGAAAGCATCACGTCGCGCGGCGGGTTGCGGGTCGCCTTTTCCAACGCGCTCGGTGATAATCAGAATGGCCGCTACTGGCCAACTACGCGCCAGCGCTAATGCGGGCACGGAGGCCATTTGGATTGCGTACCCGAACAGTGTGATCGGCCAGAATTTTTGAGTTCGCTCGCTCAGACGTCCGGAAATCAGGCGTAAGCCGTATCCGAGCAACTCGCCCAAACCGGAAACGACTCCGACCACGAATGCGCTCGCGCCGAGGACAGCAAGGTAAGGCCCGGTTATCGAACGCGAGCCTTCATAGGTCATGTCCGCAAAAAAGCTCACGACACCGATCGCGAGGACAAACTTCAAGGCCGCTCTCTTGTTCACTGCTAACTAGATGAACCGCATGAGGGCATCAATCCGCAGCGGCGCAAATTTTATATTTTTCCCGCTGACGTAGACCGGATTCGAGGCCATCCTGCACATTTCAACGATCTGCCCCGGATTGCCCTCCGCGGAATCCAGCACCTTTTCGCGAAAGTCATCCAGGTTCAGGTTCTCCAGGCCGAAATAGCGCACGGCGGACGCGAAGAGTTGCTCCGATTCGGCATGATTCAACGGGCGCAGTCGCAGGATCCGGCGCGGATCCCAAAACAGCCGGGAAAGCGCTCCGAGCGCGGCGGGCCCGCGAGCCGAGGCAATCATCGCCAATCTCCGCACGAAATAGAGCCGTTGAAGAAACCGGTACATCGGGAAACTCGCGCTGTCGATTCCATCCAAAACGAGGATCGCCGGTTCGGCCTCGAGCGAGTTCCAGAGCAGGCCTTTGAGGTGTATACTCGTTTGCTGCACGAGCCACTTTTCCGCGTCCGGTCCTGGCCTCGCCCGCTGCCGGAAATCGTCACGGTCAGTTGCGAGCAGTCGCCGCGCGAGATCGATCAGAAATCGGTGGAGGTTCGACGAGTACGTGAGTCGAATGATGTCGCGGTCTGGGTGAACGCCTTTCAGTGCGGCATCGATGAGCGTCGTTTTGCCGGAACCGGCGGGACCGGTGATCAGCAGCGATTGCCGGCTTCGAAACGCTTCGATCAGGCGGTGCTGCTCTGGCACCAAACCAATCAGAGGAAACGAGGAAGGCATCGCCGATCAAGCCCGGACGTTTCTAAGCATTGTGGACGCCCGCTGTTTTGTGGATTCTGATCACGTTGACGTCGGAAATCGCGATCAGGCCCTTGTCCATCATATCTTCCAGCACAGGCACGAGTCGCTGAATGTTTTCTTCGCTGTCGACGATTTGAAGAATGAGCGGCAGGTCGTGCCGGAGCACATGCGATCGATGGATCTCGGCGGTATCGCCATAGCCTTCCAGTCCGCGGAAGACGGTGGCGCCCGCGATCTTCATCTCCCGGCATTTCTCGACGACGGCTTCGAAGAGCGGCTTCCCCTGATATTTGTCCCGCTCGGTAATGAGCAGTCGCAGGAGCTTAGCGGGTTGATACGGTTGCATCGGCAGCCTCCTCCGGATTCGAATGGACCAGTCGAATGATATCGACGTCCGAGAACACGATCAGGCCGTCCTCGATCATCGCCTCGATCGTTTCGGCCGCCTCTCTCAGTTTTGCTTCGGATTCGACCACCGAGATCATGATAGGTAGATCCCGGGCGACATGGAAAAAGCTCTGCTTATGCGTGTGCCCCTTTGCGCCATATCCGAGAACGCCTCGATAGACGGTCGCGCCGGCGATGTCCATCATGCGAAGCTGTTTGACGATTGCATCGTAAAGCGGCTCATCGTGCCAGCGATCCGCTTCGCCGATAAAGATTCGCATCAGCTTGGCGGTCCCCGTCTTCCGCGTGTGGTGTTGGCGAGGTTCGGGTTTTCGCTTGTCTTTCATGGCGACCTTGACCACGGTTGTGTCCTGCACGTCGATCATGCCATCGCTTACCATGTCATATAAGGTTGGAAGAACCTCTTCTACTTTTTCCGCGGTCTCGACGAACTCGATACGTATTGGCAGATGTTCCGACAGGACCTCGATCTTCGGCGTGTGGATCACCCGATGTCCTCCAAATCCTGCCAGGGCGCGCGAGGCAGTGGCGCCCGCAACGCCTTTGTGCAGCAGGAAAGAGAGAATCGATTCGTAGAGCGGACTCAGGTGATGCTGCGTGTCCTCATTCAGGTAAATCGTCACCTTTTTCGCCGAACCCTTAGAAAGCATTCGTGACGTCCTTTCGCCTCATTCTTATCACCGTTTTTGCATCACGATCGAACCGAGCCAGACGGCAAAGTATCCGAACACGACACTTCCGACGACATTCAGCAGCCCGAGCCATCGGCCGCCGTCCTTGACCAATGTCAGCGACTCCCATTCGAAGCTGGAGAAAGTGGTATAACCACCCAAAAATCCGACCACCAGGAGAAGGCGCCAGTTGGGATGTGGTTGCAGCCTCTCGGTCAGTAGGGTCATCAGGGCGCCGATCAGAAACGATCCGGAGACGTTGATCACCAACGTGCCAACGGGAAAACGCGTTCCAAGGCGAGCCATAATCGCCGTACCCAAAACATAGCGAATCAAAGATCCCGATGCTCCTCCGAGCATCACCATAATGTACCGATCCAAAACCGCGCCCCCATTGTGGAAGTAGTCGCAAAAGTATTTGACCACGCAACCTGGAAAGAAAGTCGGCGCAAGGGAGAAAGGCAGCGCTCGTATCGGGTGCGGTTTGCATTCTCCTCCTTTACCGTCGTTTGGAGGGAATCGCCGAGGGCGTATAGGCGTCTCCTACAGCGATTCCACTGTAGGAGTCATTGGTCGCTGGCGCGACGTTAGCGGACTCCACCGCTCTTCAAAACAATAGAATACAGCAGGGCGGCCGGGGAAACAATAGCTCCATTTCAGCTTTCATCGACGGCTAGGGAAATGGCTTGCGACGTGCCGGACGATTGAGGGTCGAAAATGCGAACGGATTTGTGGACCGTCTGCGACTTGGGCCATCTGCACTGAGGCAATGCAGGCGGAGCGGGGTTCCTGTTCCGTTATGTCCCTCCGGAAGGCGAACCCATATTTCTTCTCCTAAGACGGTCCGCATCGGTCGATGAAGGCGGAAAATGGGGCGTCCTCGAGGTGCCACCCGCCACGGAGAATCGCGGAAGGAACCGCCCGACGAGAAACCACCGAGGAAATTGGACGATTGCCTCCCTATTGAGTCACCGGTGTCGATGTTCAGGATTGCGGAGGCAACTGGAAATTTCATCTGATCATGGCGGATGTCGATGAGCCTTTCGATGCGTTCTGCGGTCAGGAGACCGAGGCAACCGGTTGGTTCACGCGATCGGAAATGGCCGAGCTTACCCTCCATCCCGGCATCGAAATGTGGCTGCGCGACCGGCATTAGGCTCGGAGTCAGGAGCCTGTCACGCGCGCGGCAGACGTCGTGAACCGCAGAAACGGCTGCCTCCCCGTGAACCTCGCCGAAGCACCCAATTCCTCCTCGATTCGGAGCAGTTGATTGTATTTCGCGATCCGATCGGTGCGGCTGGCCGATCCGGTCTTGATCTGGCCGATCCCCATGCCAACCACGAAATCCGCGATGAATGGATCGTCGGTTTCTCCGGATCGATGCGACACCACAGCAGTGTAGCCGGCATCGAACGCCATCCGAACCGCCTCGATCGTTTCCGTAATCGTCCCGATCTGGTTTAGCTTGATCAATATCGAATTCGCGACGCCTTCGCGAATGCCGCGTGCCAAAAGCGATGTGTTCGTGACGAAATTGTCGTCTCCGATCAGTTGGACTTTGTCGCGGAGCATTTTCGTCAAGATGCGCCAGCCTCCCCAATCGTTCTCCGCTATTCCGTCTTCGAGCGAAATAATCGGATACCGGTCGATCCACTTGGCCCAATATTCCGCCATCTGCTTCGGCGTTCGTTCGCTCTTGTTGGATTTCCGGAATATGTGCTTTTTCTGTTTCGCGTCGTAGAATTCGCTCGCAGCCGGATCGAGCGCCAGCCCGATATCGGCGCCCGGTTTGTACCCGGCTTTGCCAATCGCTTCGAGAATTAATTCGAGGGCTTCTTCGTTCGATTTCAGGTTCGGAGCAAATCCGCCCTCATCGCCGACCGCTGTCGAGTAACCGCGGGCCTTCAACGTACCTTTCAGGGCATGAAAAACCTCAACACCCATCCGGAGCGCTTCGCTGAAGCGGCTCGCCCCGAACGGCACGATCAGGAATTCCTGCACGTCCACGGAGTTGTCCGCATGAACGCCGCCGTTCAAAATGTTCATGAACGGAACCGGCAGAAGGGACGCGCTCAAGCCACCCAGATATCGATAGAGCGGAAGGCCGTAGGATGCAGCGGCGGCGCGAGCACTGGCCATCGACACGGAAAGAATCGCGTTCGCTCCGAGCCGGCCCTTGTTCGCCGAGCCATCGAGCTCGATCATCAAGCGATCAAGCGCCGTCTGGTCCGATGCCTCGACTCCCTGCAACCTCGTTGCGATTTCGCCATTCACATTTTCGACGGCTTTCAGGATTCCTTTGCCCAGATAGCGCGACTTGTCGCCGTCCCGGAGTTCGATCGCCTCCAGTTCGCCGGTCGAGGCTCCGGAAGGGACGGCGGCGCGCCCTATGCTTCCGTCATCGAGCCAAACGTCGGCCTCGATCGTGGGATTGCCGCGAGAATCCAGAATTTCTCTGGCAGTGATTTTCGTGATCTGTCTCATAATGACGTTCGTTCCTCACCGATTGCTTTTTTGAAGGATTCGATTTGTTCAAGATCGCGGCGGATCACCGGCAGCCGGTCGCCGCCGCTCATCTCGATCAGCTTCGCGACCGTCCTCACCACTTCGTCCAGACGGCGCTCGGCTTCGTGCTCCAGTTCAAACAATGCCGCGTTGATTCGCTCTTCCCATTGCGAAACCAGACGAGAGATGTTCGTGAATACCCGGTGGGAAATCTGGCGCTCGAAGTGCCGCCGGACGATCCCGCGAATCAAAAACACTGGGACCACGGGCGAGAGCAACTCCCAATTGCGGTCGAAAATCCGGCCGGCGCGAACATCTGGAGCTTCCGGCTGCCGCACCTCAATTTCGATCTCGGTTGTCCGCAGCGGTACGCCGAAAACCCGCATCGTTCCGGCGGATAGCCGGTCACGGAAGTCCTGAAGAATTCGAAAAACCTGTTTCGAAGTCCGCTGCAAAGGCTCCGAAAGCCGGCTTCGCTCGACTTCCGAGGCGTTCGCGAGATTTTCCGTCAACGACGACCCGAGCCATTCGTCGAATCCGTCCATCATGGCGGCGAGGCTTCGCGCCCACTTGGGGAAATCATTTTCAAGACCGGCCAGCAGTCGCGCTTCGATTGGTTTTTCGTGCGTCCTGAACAGGTCTTCGAGGAATGCGCGCGTCCCACCGGCTGCGTGCCGAACGATCAATCGAATTTGCGACGTGACATCGTCGATCACCTGCTGTTCGCCGATCACCTGCGCTTTGAGGGCGCTTCGTCCGGTCTCGGCCGACTCGGCGGCCTTCGCGCTGACGGTGACGTAATCGAAGCACTCCTCAAGCAGCGTCTCGATTTTTCTTCGCGCAATCGCTCCTCGCTCGTGGCCCAATCGCTGCAAAACCGGCTGGAGCACCATGGTTTCGAGCGAAGCTTTCAAATCGTCATACCCTTGCCGGACCGAGTACGGGACCACGGCCGGCGCGGGATCGAACGCCTTTCGAAGTTGTTCGTTAATGAACGCGATCACTTCGACGCGCTCGGTGGGGGCGAGCAAATCGACCTTGGTAAGCAGAATCGTTACGTTCGGCGTGAAACGATAGAGGCGCTTCAGCAGTTCGATGTCCTGCTGCGAAAGCGGCGGATCAACGCTCACGGCGACCAGCGCCAGCCCCACATTCGGCAGCCACTTCAGCGATTCCTCCGTATTGTGAAGCAAGGCGCTTTCCAGCCCGGGCGTGTCTACGAATTTGAGACCGCGGAATCGCTCAAGGGCCGGCAACTCCACGCTGATGAGCTTGACTCCTTTTGCATTCTCCGGGTTCTCGCGTTCGGAAACGTAGGAAGCAATCGAGTCGACGTTGAGTTCCTGTTGGCGACCGTCCAAAAAGTGAACGATCGCCTTCTCTGTCGCTCCAAAGCTGATTTCCGTGACGACTGCCGTCACCGGCACTACGCCGACCGGCAAAATCGAGCGAGCCGTGAAATGGTTCAGGAAACTGCTCTTGCCGGCTTTGAAGCGCCCGACCACAGCAACGCTGACTTCGTTTCGCGATGCGGCGGAGCGGCATGAAGCGAGCAATGGCGCGAGCGCCGCGAGCTCGTACCGCTCGGCGAGCTCCCCCGCGAACTCGATCGCGAGATCAAATTTGCCAGTTCGACCTGAAGGCAGGCTTGGGTCCTCTTCCGTGTCCGATTTCCCGGCTGTTGTTGTTGAGAGCATGGGCGTCTACCTGTAGGAGCCATCGTTCCCGGAAACTGCCCGAGACGGTTATGGTAGAGCCCCACCACCAAATGAAGTTCCATTTCCATTCTAGAAAATTCTGACCATGCCCAGCCAAACGTCCACCGGTCTCGGCGACATTGATTGGGATGTCGTCCCCTGATCGGCTGTCCGCTGACCGTCGGCTTTTGACGAGGCGGAGAAGGTGAAAGAGAACTGGATTCTTATTTCAATGTTGTGCAACCCGCGGCGGCTCTAACAACTTAATTGCTTCGATCATTTGATTATCAATTTCTTTGCTCAGCCATTCCGGCTCAAGGCAGACCGTTACATCCGGCGATACTCCGACACCCTCAATCTGCTCGCCTGTGGACGCATACCAACCAAACACCGGGATTCGTAAACGATAACCACCTCTCAGTTTCAAGTTCGTCCCCCCCAAGACATTGCCGGCCGTCTTGACGCCAACGAGAGTAGCGAGTCGGTGTTGCGACGCGAAACTGGCGACCATCTCGCCCGCACTGTTTGTCCACTCGTTGATGAGGACGACAGTCGATCCGTGGAACGGCTGAGGCCCAAGCGATTGGGTCATAAGAACGATCGATTTGTCCTTGAACGCGAACCGTCCGAAAGTCGTCACAAGCGCCGCACGTCCTTGCGGCATCGGAACGCGGGGAAGAGCACTGGATTGATAGCCGGTTCCGGTTCTCAAGCGCCGCGGAGTCAGACTTTGACCGATTGGCAGTTGTCCGGGGCACATGTAGCTCGCAAGTTTTGCGAGTCCGAGCCCGCCGCCGATATTTCCGCGGAGATCCACGATGAGACGGGTACACCCCTGTATCTTGAAGTCGGCGACTGCCGCGTCGAGTTCTTTGCCGAATGCTAAGCCCATGGGTCCAGGAAAATACGGCACTTTCAGCAATCCAAGCCCCGGCGCGATCATTCTGTGAATCGGACTTTTCGGTTCCACTATCGGCGGCCGATCCTGAGTTCCCTTCTTGAACGGAATTTCGACCGTAACCTCCCGCAAACTCTTGGCGGCGAAATCGGACACTGAAATCCTGTAGTTCTGGCCGACGGCAAACTCGGGGAGCGACGCATCGCATTCGGCGTGTTCGATTGCCAGCAGTAAATCTCCGGGCTTGATTCCAGCAATGTGAGCCGGGCCACCTTCGAAAACGTCGAGGAACATCCATTTGGCCGGTTCCGAATCGGTCAGTTTTCGAAGGGTCGCACCGACTGAGTGCTGTGGGGGCAGACGATCCGGGCGTTCGCGATAGAAAGCGACATGACTGGTTTTGAGCTCCTTCAGTAGAGACCGGACGCCATCCTCAAATTCTTGTAAGTTTCTGGCTAAGAGGTCCGGCGTTTGTTTGTCGACGAACGTTTTCCAGGCCTCATAGTCGATCCCGGCAATGTTGATGTGGTGTTTTGGGACGAGCTTCTTGATGGACGCCAAGATCTTTAACCGTTCAGCCTGGTTCAGCGAGTTCGTGGTCATTTTGTCGCCCTCGCTGTGCCAGGGCCGTCTATCGCACCTTCGAACGTAAACGCCGCCCAGTAGTAAGGCAGGGCCTGCTCGCCGAAACGCCGTATGACGTCCCGCTTCGCATCCGCGAGCGCGAACGGCGGTGGTTCGTGCTCGGCAATGTGCTTGTAAAATTGCTTCATCAGAAAAAGAGAAAACGTGTCGTCAACAGACCAGAGAGTGGATACCACGGCGCGCGAGCCTGCCAGGAGAAAGGATCGCGCCAACGTCGCGATGCCCTCTTCGCCCTGGATTGGACCGACGTCGGTGTCGCAGGCCGAGAGAACTACGAGATCTGCGTCAAGTTTCAGTTGAACGATTTCGGAAGCCTGGAGGTAGCCGTCCTCGCCCGCCGCTGGATCGCTCAGTAGCACAAGGGCGGCGCGATCCGCATCTGTGGTGTTGGCCAAACCATGGACAGCAAGGTGAATCAGCTTGTATTGAGAGAGTTCCGCTCGTTTGAACGCGGATTCGGTGGCGTTCGATCCGAGAAGAAGTGTGTTGCCGGGATCATGAAATGCTGCGTCAGCCGCGAGCACCTCATCTCTTGATCCGGGTAGGTTTGTGAGCGCTCGGACGTCATAGCCACGTGTGACGGTCGCCTCTGCCATTTCGGTTGGATTGTAAGGGACTCCGCCGACGCCGAGAAGATCTCGGGAGGGGAGTGAGCGCAGTCTTTGATCCGTAGCCAGTAGGAAATAACTGGTCGCTGATGGCGCGTACACGACAGTATGGGATTCGACAACGAAACGGCCGGTTTGGTCAATCAGCGAATCGAACGGAAGCAGGTGAAGCGGACCATCGGGTATAAGTATGAGGGTTCTCTTGGCGAGCGCTTCACCGGCGGGGCGCAGAATGGATTCATAAAGGGCGCGCGCCTCGGTCGCCGCACTCCGTTTCTGTTTGATCGCAGAGAGATATCCGGTGACTGCTGAGCGTAGCCGTTGAGCACTTTCAAGCTGCACAACGGTAAGGCTGTCGCGAGTGATGACGAGGCAATATGAACGTGGGTCGGAGACGACGTACTCCAGCATCGCGGCGGATTCTGGAAGGACCTGTTGGACCTGTTCAACGCCGATCGTCTTCTGGACTCGTGATTTGAGGATGTTCACATCGGGGGTAACCCAACGTGCCTGCTCCAGCATGAAAACTTCGTCGCGGATGCGCCCCACGTCAGCAGTCGAACGGGCTGCCATCAACTTTAGGCGCAATCGGGAGAGCGCCTGCTCGTCTCTGCGGGCGCCGGCCGGGGCGACCGATCCGGCGAGCAGCAAATCGGTAGCGACACGACCGCGGACCTGTTCGATGATGGTGTACGCCTTACGCGGGTTGTGAAGCCGATCTGCAGCCAACGCGAAGTGCTGCTGGTAAATTGCGCTGGACGCAGTGATGAGGGCGGTTTTGTCCAAGACGGCGGACACGTTGCCGATCATCGAGTCAACGAAAGCATTGGCGCGATCAAAGGTCTCATCCGCGGCTTTGTATTCGCCGCGATCAACCTCGATTTTCGCGAGAGTCTCAAGTCGCTGTGGAACGGCCCAAAGGTCGCCGCTCGTCTGCGTGGACGTGGCTGCGAGTTCGGCGTACTTCTCGGCCTTCGGCAGATTTCCATCGTGGATGTAAACCTCGGCAATCGCGTTTTGATCTTCAGCGAGTTGGCGGACTAAACCCATTGACCCGGAGATCGACGCAGACTGCCCAAGCATTGCCACGGCATCAGTATCCCTGTTCTGCAAACGGTCAATTTCCCCCAGCAGACCGAGGGCGATCGCCTCTTGCGACGTTCGTTTCGTTTCGCGACCGTGCGCGAGCACGTCATTCGCTAGGACCCGGGCCTCATCGAACCGCTTTAACCCGATCAGCGCGTTCAGACGACCGGTCTGCGTCACGAAAGGGTACCCCGCTTCAGGAACCGTAGCGGCAATTCGAAGAGCGTTTTCGAAATACGGAAGCGCCTGGTCGTACATCCCCACATTGGTCAGGCCGAGGCCAGCGACACTTAGGAACCTGATTTGAGCGCCCTTGTCGCCCGCCTTCGTTACCGCGATCAACGCAGCGCCAATATCCTTGCGAGCGGTCGCGATGTCGCCGTTGTAAAAGGCGGCCATGCCGAGCTCACCGAGGGCACGATACTGCCATTTGGTATCGCCGAGCTCGCGCGCGAGCGCCTCGACCTGATCCCAATCCTCGCGCATGGCCCTGGGATCCGTTTCCGTATCGAGATCGCCTTTCACGATGAGACAGAACATCCGCAGCTTTTTGTCAGTCTTCAGCAACGGATTCGTTTCCAATTGAGCCGCAATCTCTTCCGAATTCTGAGGCAACGTTCTCTGGTCTCGCTCGATATGCGCCCGGATTGTGCCGAAATGCGCGTACCGAGCATTACGCTCGTCTCCGGCTTTTCGGAACATCTGCTCGGCCGAGGAAAAATCCGCCTCGGCATCGGCCCAATTGTAGAGATCCGCGAGGTAGACTGCGTGCGCCAGACGGACCGATGCTGTCTGCGATCCCTGAGCGGACAGTGGTGTCGATCCAGAGGATCCGAAGAAGGTGCAACTTACTGCGAGTGCAAGGTGTTTCAGTTTCATAATGCTATCCCACAGTTACTGGATATGTTCGACCTGACGTGTCTCCCCGCTTTTGAACGATCAGCGTGTATTCGCCGGCGGCGACGCCCCGGAGATCCAGATGTGTCCGAAGCAACTCAGCGGTCCCATTCCAGGTGGCCGATCCGGTCGCCCTCGTCGCCACTCCGTCGCCGGATGGACGAAGTTCCAGCAGATATTCGCCATCCTCCGTGCCGATCGGAAGCTCGATCGTTAAGTCGAGGTTGTCTCTTGCAAGCGCTTTCGGAGGCGCAACATTCTGCGCGTCACCGGACCGATCGACGGAAGAATCCCGAAGATCGAGGATCACTGCTCGCAGCCGGGTCTGAGCCATTTGCGTGGCGGACTGGCGCGGAAACCGCACCCTGGAAAAGTGCAGAAGCAGTCCAACGGCGATCGCGAGAACAGCGCAGCCTGAAATTAAACCGGCGATTGTTCGCTGCCAGTGCTCGCGACGGTACCGGTTGTATTCAACGAAACACGGCGCACAGCTTGCGATGTGATCGACGATCTCATCGGTTTTGATCTTCGACAGCCGCCGGCGCGCAAGAGCTTTCAGCGCTTCCGCGCCGGGACAGTCTGCCCGATCCGGATTCGGGAACTCCGACCCGACCGTTCGGCGTGCAAGATCCAGCAGCCGTTCTTCCTCGCGACGGCCGAGGTTCGGCCCCTTTTGCCCCTTCATTTCCTTGACTCCTCTTCACGCCGCCGCTCCTCCACGTCCCGAAGGAGCGCCTCGTACGCGCTCTCCACGCCGTAGTAAAACCGCGCCTTCGCATTCTTTGCCGACGTACCGATGGAGCCGGCGATCTCCCGCCAAGAAAACCCCAGCAACCTGCGATTGAGCATGTGGCGAATTGGGTGCGGCAAATACGCCACCAGAAATTGAACCGACAAATCCGCTTCGATCGCCCTGATCCAGTCCGGTGCCTGCATTTGATGCGCGCTCTCCAATTCGCGCACGAGCCCCTGGTACACAAGGCGATTGATTCGGAGAAGCTGCGACCTCACCCGATGGTGAAATGAAGTTCGTAGATAGCCCTTGAGGTTGGCGCCCACTTCGGGCGAGGCGTGCAGCCGGCTGGAGACGTCCATCGCCACTTCCTCCAGCAGTTCCGCCGCGCAGGGAGCGTCATGCAGCAACGCCTCAACCTGCCGATACGCCCATGGCCAAAGCAGTCGAGCAGCTTCACGAACCCGCGGGTCGATGGCCTTACCGCTTTCGTCTGTCGCACGAAGCCAGAAGGGCGGTATCGTGCCAAAGTCGGTCCTTTTCTCGTCCTGCGTATCCCGCATCACTTTGGCCGTTACCGCGACAACCCCCCTTAGCAGAGTAGATGCGAACGAGTTCCTCCCCTTATTCAAAGAACGATTGGAAATCACGAAAAGCGAGAAGAATAAATTTCGCCGTCGGTTTGTGACGTTAACGGCTCGCAGCGAGACGGAAACGTTTCGATCTTTTCTCCTTCGGCAAACCTTATTAATACAGGGGTGCTGACGCATCAGCCTGGCCGACCAGGCGAGCCGTCAGGGTTCACATCAACATCGAAGGAAGAAATATCAGAATGCCAGCCAGAACCTTGGCGCGTGTCGGGACGGAGCGTCTCTCGGAGAATCCGATGCCCTCAGAAGAAGTCGCGGTCGGCGGCTGGCCATTCGGGGAACTGATCCAGTATTGCTGCGTGATCGCCGTCGCGGACGAACTGCATTTCACCCGCGCGGCGCAACGGCTCAACATGGATCAATCCGCGGTCTCGCGACACATTCAAAAGTTGGAGGCGAACCTCGGTGTCAGGCTCTTCACGCGAGGCAGCCGTGGAGTCGAGTTGACCGACGCCGGAGCAGCCTTCGAAGCAAGAGCCCGAAAAGCGCTGCGAAGCGCGCGCGAAGCGGCAACCGTCGCCAAAGCAATCGGGAACGGAGACCCGCAGCAGCTCGAAATCGCGTATTCCAATCAGGTGGATATCCATGCGCTCGCGGTCGTTCGGCGCGTCGTAGAAAAATCGATTTCCGGCATCACGACCCGATTTCAGAGTGTGAGGGCCGATGAACTCGTCGAGCGCCTTTGGGAAGGCACAGCCCACGCGGGACTCGCACTCCTGCCGACCGGTTCGGATCTCAGATCGCAACCCCTCTTTCGCGAAGACCTATACGTCGCGCTTCCTGCGACAGATGTCGCGAATAATCGCCGCTGTATTCGTCTGCCGCAACTTGCTGATTTCCCCGTGATCTGGCCGTTCGGATCGCTGGAATCGCCGGTTTCGAAGAACGTCATGAATCTCTTTCGCGAAGGACGGTACGCACCTAGAATTTACGCGGAGGCCCACTCCGCTTCGGAAGCCGTGGGCTTTGTACGTGAAGGACTGGGGGTTACGTTTATCAAGGAGTCCGACCTGCACCTGCGTCCGAAGGACGTTCGGTTCTGCCAAATCGCCGAGCCGACGTTTCAGTTGGAGACAGGCCTTGTGTGCGTGGGCGATCAGAAATCGCCGGCGATTGCGCGCTTCTTGTCTGTCGTGGCAAACGCTTTTGGCGGCCCTGTCGCGACGGGGCGGTCGCAGCAAAGCGAACTTCCAAGGAAGCCGAACGGTCGAGCTTTCAGAGCCGAAGAGACTCGTCCGAAGCTGCGCGGCTGACCACAGGTACGGCGGCGTCCTTTCCCCTCAATTCGACGAACCGAAGTAAGGAAAGCTCTCAGGAGGCCGTTCCCTGCTATTCTCCGAGTTGCCGACCAATTCGGACAAAAGCGGCACTGATCGGTCAACCCAGCGGCGTTACTAGGAGTTGGAGGCACTCTCAGCTTTTGGAGGGCACCAGAACGGCGGGAATCCTGATCGACTTGATCCCGGCCGAAGCTAGACTTGGGCCGTGTGAGGAATCAGCCTCCCCAGACCATTCCCCAAGGATTCACATTGCAGTGTTTGAGGCGCTCTCGCTTGCCTTTGATTTCGATGTGAAACCAACCGCCCGAGTCTTCCTCCAGATCGTAGTGAAACCCAGACAATACTTCGTAACAGAAGCGGAACGCCTTTCGCCCGGCACGGTTCTGCGCCGAGATGCCGTGCCTTGATGGGTCGAATCGGTAGCGCCAGTTCCTTTCATCGATCCAACTGCGTCCGCCCTTGCTGTCCGCCTTCCGATGCTCACGTTCAACATGATGAAGGGTCTCTTCCGCATCGGGTATGCGGTGCGCAGCATAGACCTCGCATCTGTTCCAATAGTCTACGCACTCTCGACATGGTTTGAACACCGAAGGCGGCAGCAGCAACGCATGGCGCAGGTCAGTGGGCGAAATCTTGGCAAGCCAAACCTCATCGAGAGCGACGATTTCGTGCAACCGTGTTCTCATAAAGTTCCATGACATTTCCCGTAGTGGCACGTCCACCGGAACCGAGTGGACGCGGCAATCAAATCGGAACAATTGCTGCACGACCTTCCAATCGCTACGACCTGGAATGACGATGTGCGTGAATCCATCCTCTACGGCCAGCCTCAAGTCCTCCAATTCGCCTCGTGTGAACGGAACATTGGAATTTGTCGTGAGTGGAACGGAGCGAAACGAGTGCGCTGCCGGAACCGCGTCGCCCCAGTTGTTGGACTCCGACTTAAAGCGCGCCTGCGTGCTGATTGGAAGCCCGAAAAGAACGATCTTCACGCATCTCCGCGGCGTGTCACTTTCAGCACCCAGTCAAGCGGCACTCGGAGCTGCAGCAAGTCCTCAATTGGAAGCTGATCAAAAAAGTTGTAGAGTTCCGCTCGCTGGCTGATATTTTGAGGCTTTGACACAGTTTCAGCAGACGAACGAAATCCTTGCAAGCTTTGCGCTGGAGCGATCCAACGCTCTTCGGCCACGCCGTTTCTTTCCGCCCACTCTGTCACATGGTCCGTTATCTGTTTTTGCAGATACCGATTCCATGCGCGAGCAACCGCCACGTTTTCCCGAATCCGCCTAGCGAACTCGTTGAATGCGGCGTTGGGCGGGCCATTGATTGCAGCGAGAAGTTGCTGCTTCATTGGATCGGATTGTTCTTCGGCGAAGGTCCTGCGCCACTGGAGCTGTGCTTCCCGCGTAACTGGCTCGATTACGAATCCGAGGCGCGGTGCCGTCGCGTCAACGTGAACAATTTTGTCCTCATCAGGGTCATACACGCGGGATACGCCCGGCACGGGAAACTCGACAAAGGCACGCCAGAAATCGCGCCTCAGCCGTGGCAGAGGGTTGGCGTACGCAGCAAGCGTTTCTGTAGCCGTCACGGGAGCGAGCAAAATGTCGCTACCAGATCGCCCTTGAATCCCAATCTCGGGAACGTGCTTAACAAAGTCTATGAACCGGCGAAAACCGAGATCGCGCTCGCTGAACTCCGATCCTTCGTTTTTCGCCTCCGCCAGGAGCTGGGCCTTGACGAAGGCACCGGGCAGTGGACTATGGCGCTCAGCGTAGAACTTGTTGACCACGCGCAACAGCAGGTCGCGGGCTTGGGCGAGGTCAAGGGGCATTTCCGTATCGTAGCTTAAAAAAAGGCCACCCTTGCGGATGGCCTTGTTTTTGCCGGTTTGCCGACGCGATATTTAATATGCTCGTCCGTGATCTTTGCAGAGGCCTGAGGTCTCCTTGCGAAGACCTTAGCTGCTGTGAGATCCACAATTCGCTAACGAGCCACGAATTGCAACCCCACCTCCACTCAATCCCTTCCGCGTGAACGCATTGAGCATCACCGGAATCATCTATATGATGCCGCACCCTGCCAATACGTGTCAATCCCCCCGGGGGGTGTCACAGAGACAGTTGCTCATCGTTTCCATGCTTTAGCAAGCAAAACTTCCATCCGCAACGATGGGGCGCAGGTGGCGGATCGGGGTCGAACCGACCGAACCACCCCATTTTGCCGACCATACTCACGAACTGGTCGCGATGCTTCCCAGAACCCCCGTTGGGCCAATGTCCGGTTGGCAGGAAAGCGATTTGGAGCAGGTCTGCGAGCCCGATGCTGAGACGCGGCGAGCGCACGAGGAACTGGCATACCAGAAGACGAGGCAATGAAGGCTTCCGACTAATTGCGCGATCCGAATGCCACGGTGAGCACGACAGCGCCAAGCGCAAACACCAGCGCGCCGCCCCAGTTCGGCTGCACCTGCACAGGAGTGGGCGGCGGAGGAGGCGGAGTGAAATCGAGCCCCATCAGGCTCTCGCCGTTCTTCAGGTGGTAGTAGACCGGCACGTTGATCTTGAAGTGAAATTCCGATTGGCTCAGGCCAGCAGGAACCACCAGATCGAAGGGCACGTCCGATGGCCGCGGCGACATCCGGAGCGCTTCCGGCGTATCGCCGCGCATCCAGCCTTTGCAGCGCGTCGCTCCGTCGCTCTGGCGAACCTCGTAGGATTGAATGTCCGGACGGAGAATTCCGTCACCGCGCAGAAGCGTGTAGCAATCGTTGACCGGCAGGTTCATGAAGGCTCCCTTCTCTCTAAGGAGCTATTTTACCCCACACACACGCATCGATTGGTATCGCCGAAACGCGGCTGTGCGAAAATGTTTCCGTGGCAGCCACGCTATTAGGTCTCGCTTTAGCCTTCGGCAGTGCGGCCTTTGCAGTCTATTTGACCAACCCACAGTGGGCTAGCAATCACGCTTGGATCGCACCATGGTTATCGGGAGCGGCTGGCCTGTTCACTGTTTTGTCCATTTTAGCGTGGCGATTTCGACGCACCCCAGTCGTCAAGCCCACCGAAATCGTCCAGACCACGTATGGCCATTCCAGTCCGGCAATCGTTGCGCACGACTCCAGCACGGTTCACGTCAACTATGGATCGAAAGGGCCTGAACCAGAGAAGCGACCCTATGTCAAACCTGTCGAATACTGCGAAACCATCGAAGCGGAATTCATCCGCGTCATCAACGAAGGCGAGCGCGCTTACGATCTTTACACCGAACCGCTCCTGATCGGCGAATGGGTGATCAATCTCGAACGGGTGCCAGAGCTGAAGGGTGAGGGCCGGATCACTGTCCTCCGGCTAATCAAGCAGCCGCAAAATCCCCGCGACATTTCGACCCTTCAAAAGCTGGACACTGCATGGAGGGCAACCGAGAAAGTGAACGTCAACTTCCAGAAGCCATGGGTTCGCATTCACTACAAGGACCACAAAGACAAACCCTTTCTGTCGCAGTGCCGAATCTCCCAATTTCGGGATGTCCAAGGGAACCTTTCGTTCAGGTTTTTCGACTTCAGCGATCTGCCGGATGAACAGAAGGGGTAATGCCAAAGGTCACGTTCACGGGCTATATCACGCCGTCTGGCTTTCTCGAGCAGGCAGAGCGTGAAAACATGTCACCGCAAGACCCCGAGCTTCCGGGCGTGCGGATTGGCTACCGCATAACTGATTCTCGCTTCGTGGCCGATTGCGAGTTGGATAACGCCGATCTAAACTCCGTCAATCGGCTTCATACGTGGGTCTACCATCTGGTCCGGCAAAATCTTGACATCATCGGTTTCGTGCATGGCATCGGCCTCACGCTAATCGTGGAGACCTGCACGATGCCGGATGCGGACCCGCGCCCGATCCACTCTATTGATCGAACCGTTGCGGACTTCTGCACCTTGACCGTCGAAGAAATCATCAAGATCACCGAGCCTGATCCAAGAATCCTGAAGCACATTCATGACCTCGCCTATTGCCTGTCGCACCCGTTGGAAATTCCAGTGAACTGTGCGCGCGCGGTCGAAGGCATATCGAAACTCATTTCTCCCGATGCTAAAACGGAGCAACGCTGGCTCGCTCTCCGCGAGAATCTCAACCTGACTCGGGGACTATGTTCAGCTCATCTCTGATGTTTCGACGGACCCGCGGCATGGCGGCATGAAGCCGATGTCCCTGCCTCAGCTCTACGAGGTCCGGAACAGGTCGTGTGACCATTGCCAACAGGTTTCTGCATTTCATGAAGCTTGGCAACGCCCGGCTGCCGCTGGAAGGATTTCCCCTCCTATAGCGTATCCGTCAGAGCAATCCAGGTCTCAGACGCAGGCGTTTTTCCAGCGGGCTGGGGTGAGCGGAGAAGCTTCTGATATCGTCCTTTGATTCATGCCCGGCAGGACAGCCAGCAGGTACTCTTTGACGGGAAGTTCAAGCCGCCGGCAGGATTCCACCACCGAGAGGATCGCAGCGACCTTTGGGCCGGAGTTCGCGCTGCCCACGTGCAGCCAGTTGTTTCGTCCGAGCGCTACGGGGCGCATCGAGTTCTCCGCGACGTTGTTGGACAGCTCCACTTCGGCATGATCGAAACAACGCGTGAGCTTGGCCCACATATTTAAGGTGTAATTCACGGCCTCCCCAAGCGCACTTTTCGGTAGCAGTTGCGTTCGCAGTTTCCGGCACTCGGAATGAATCTCTTCCACCCAGGTCTGCGCGTGCTCGCGGCGTAAGGCCGCCCGCTGATCCACGTCCAACTGTTGCTGACCCGCGTAGCGATCGACCAGAAACAACGCATCCATGCGCGTGACCATCGCGATGGCGGCGCCGTCTTTCGGATTCATCTTCACCGCATCGACAAACTTGCGACGCGCGTGCGCCCAGCAGCCCACGTGAATCAGACCCGGTCCGCCGACCTGATCGTAAGCCTGGTAACCGTCAGTTTGCAAAATTCCATTCCAGCCTTTCAGGAATTTCGCGGGACCGTCGCGCCCGCGGCCCAGTTGAAAATCGAAGACCGTCTCGCCTTCAGGCGTCCCGTATTGCCACAAATACGCTTGGTGATCCGCGCCGCGGCCATCGTGCATCTGCACCGGAACAATCGTCTCATCGGCCTGTATATAGGATGCGCTCAGCAGATCCGCGCGCATGGCCTCGACCATCGGCCGGAGCAACTCGCCCACCCGCATCACCCAGCCGTCCAGCGTCGCCCGCGAAATCTCCACGCCCGCTTCGCGTTCGAACATGGCCTCCTGGCGGTACAGCGGAAGGTGGTCGCAGTACTTGGCCACCACCGTTTCGATGATCACCCGGTCGCTGGCCAACCCTTTTTCCACGATGCGCGGCGCCAGGGGCGGCATCTGGATCACAGAACATTTTCCGCACGAACGTTTTTCGCGTTTGGTCACGCGCACGAACCACTTGGCCGGTTCGCGATCCAACACTTCGCTCGTGTCGTAGCCGATCACGCGCGTTTCCCCGCCGCAGTGCGCGCAGTTCGCTTCGCAGGCGATCACTTCTTCGACACGCGGCAGGTTCTCCGGCAGAGGCTTGCGACCTGGATGCGGTTTCCGCTCACGCGGCAGCGCCGTGGGCATCGGCTCGCGCCGCGATTCCGCTTCGACTTCCTCGCGCGTTGCGCCGGGCTCTTGCTCGGTCAACAACTCCAGTTGCAGATCGCTCAGCGTTTCGCTCGTCGGCCCCAGAAACCCGATGCGCTGTTTGCGCAACCGCTCGGTGAGCAACTGAATCTCGGCATCCTTCTTCTGAATCGTGACGTTGGCCCAATGAAGCTCACGACTGGCGGCTCGCAACGCCGCTTCCAACGTTGCAATACGCACCTCAGGATCGGCAGCAGCCATAAAGGGAAGCTCTATTTTAAGGGAGTTTCTAACAATACGCGAGGATTTTTTAGACGCTCTTTCGATACCAGTTGCGCTGCCGGCTTTGCTTCCCATCCAGACCGTTCACCAGCATCGCCAACTCCTCGGACCGCATCGTCACGCTGTGCCGGCCTTCTGCTTCCGGCCAGCGGAAGCGACCCTTCTCCAGACGCTTCGCACACACCCACAGCCCGCTGCCGTCCCACACCAGAGCTTTCAACCGTGTCCGGGTTTTATTGGTGAACAGAAACAGGTGACCACTCAACGGATCGTGCCCCAACTCATCGCGCACCGCTCCGTACAAGCCTTCGGAACCTTTGCGCATATCGACGGCCTCAACCGCGATGTAGATCTTGGTCGCCAGCCCCAGGCCGAACACAGACTCAGCCCTCGGCCACGCGAATCAGTTTCTCCATATCAGCCGCGCTGAAACTCCACGAACTCTCGATACGCCGGCCGTTGGCCAGCTGCAGCGCGAAGCCGCTGGCTGGTCGCACTTCTTCAATGGCGACCGGCACCAGCTTCGGCTTCGGCTTCCGCTTCTGTTGTGCGCGCCGCCAATAATCCAGTGTCGTCATCGCGATGCCGCGCTTGGCACAATACTCGCGCCGCGTCATCCCGCTTCTGGCGAATCCTTCAACCAGTCCTCGAATCTCTTCCTTGCTTCGCATCCCGTCATTCTCGACGGAGTCCCTCACCTATTCAAGACGGGTTCCTCAGACGCTTAGTGCGCCAGCCCAAGCTGGCAGGAAATAGTTGATGAAAGTTCAACACGGAAAAGATGTAGCAGATCATTCCGGCCCCGAGTCATGCGGAGGCGCTCGCGAGGGCGCCGCTGAAGCGTTGGCAGGGGAAACCGGCGGGTCAGCCATTGAGCCGCGTAATCCGAAATCCGGGACGCCGACGTCGTTAAGCGATGCGGAAGGCAACATGAACCAGGGCGATATATGCGAGTCCTGGGGCAGTCCTGCGCGGTCGGAAACCCTGCACACGCCGGGAAGTTTCCTGCACAGAAGCTGGGAGATCTCCGCCGAGCCCGGCGCGACGACGCCGGGCGGTTCAGGGAAGGCTAAGAGCCACACGCCTGGACGATCATCGGTGGAGAAGTCGGATGCGCTCGTATTACCTGGGAAGCCGTCGAACAAGGGCGACCAGCCCGCGGAGATGGTGGAGGGAAGGAGCGCAGCCAAGGGAAACGCTGAACAGGTCCCCGCATCCCGGACTCAGAGCCGGACCAGTTGTGCGTCGACGGGCCTGGAAAGCGTACGTCAGGCAGCACGCCGGAATCGGCGGCTGCGGTTCACGGCGCTCATGCATCACATCACGCCGCAGCTACTTGTGGATGGCTTTTACAGTCTCCAGAAGAACGCGGCGGCGGGGGTGGATGGAGTGACGTGGCGGGAGTACGAGAAGATTCTTCCTCAGCGGGTGGCCACGTTGCACCGGACGATCCATACCGGAGCGTATCGGGCGACGCAGTCGCGGCGGGTGTACATACCCAAGGCAGATGGCCGACAGCGCCCGTTGGGGATTGCCTCCATCGAGGACAAAATCGTGCAGCAAGCCGTCGTCACGGTCCTGAGCGCGATTTACGAAGTGGATTTTCTCGGGTTCTCGTACGGGTTTCGACCGGGACGCGGACAGCACAATGCGCTGGATGCGCTCACGGCTGGAATCAAGAGCCGAAAGGTGAACTGGATTGTGGATGCCGACATTCGCTCGTTCTTCGACGAAATCGAACACGGGTGGATGCTCCGGTTCCTCGAACACCGGATCGCCGATCAGCGGGTCATTCGGTTGATCCGCAAATGGCTCGAAGCGGGTGTGATCGAAGACGGAAAGCGGATTCCCGCAGTAAAGGGAACTCCGCAAGGGGCGGTGATTTCGCCGTTGCTGGCGAATATTTACCTGCACTACGCCTTCGATTTGTGGGTTTCAGCACTGGCGGAAACAGCCAGGGCGAGGAGAGGTTATCGTACTGCGTTACGCCGACGACAGTGTGGTGGGCTTTGAGAATGTGCGGACGGCGCGAGCGTTCCTGGAGCACCTTCGGGAGCGACTGGCAAAGTTCGGGCTCACTCTGCACCCGGATAAAACGCGCTTGATTGAGTTCGGCCGCTTTGCGGCTCAGCGGCGGCGCGTCCGGGGGCAGGGCAGACCGGAGACGTTCGACTTCCTGGGCTTTACGCATTGTTGTGGAACGGACCGACAGGGGAAGTTCCAGGTCGTGCGGTTGACGGCCAAGAAGCGTATGCGAGCAACGATGACGGCGATTCGCGACAAGCTCTACCAGCGACGGCACGAACCCGTGCCGATTGTTGGTGCGTGGCTTCAGCGGGTCCTGAATGGCTACTTCGCGTACCACGCAGTTCCGACGAACCTGCTGCGATTGGATGGTTTCCGTAGCGAGGTCTGCCGCGCGTGGCGGCATGCCCTGTTGCGCCGAAGTCAACGGCACCGGCTCAACTGGTCCCGATTCAATCGCCTCACCCGTAAGTACGTCCCACCATGCCGGGTTCTGCATCCGTATCCGGAGGAGCGCTTCTTTGCGTCACGACCTTAGGCAGGAGCCGTATGCGGTAATTCTGCACGTACGGATCTGTGCGGGGGGCGGTCAGCAATGGCGGTCCCTACCGCGACCCCTATAGCCATGTTGCTGTTTAGGGCCCAAGGTCAGGAAAGGCGGCTCGATCTCCCCTCCACGCCTCGAAAAATGCGTCTTAGGGGAGAGGTAGTCTTCAGCTTTGATGAAATCGCCGTCAACTCAACTGGCAGCCGAGATCATGGCGACGCCGAAATGTCCGCAGAGGGGCGAATTTGAGTCGAAGGGTTGGGCCGAGCGCCGCTTGGGGCGGATGACGCGCGACTCGTACAAAGGCGGGAGTCTGGTGCACACGCGTTGGCAATCCGCCATGGACTAACGACTCGGTTCATGAGTATTAACTGGCTGTGAAGATTGCCCGAGCGCTTTTGCGGCTTTTTCAACCGTAGTGCGCGCGTAGTAGCGGGGGTCCGATTTCTCGCCGGCGCGGAAGTCGGCGATCGCGGCAACCACAGCATCAGGCGACTCGCCGCGAGCAAGGGCGCGCTTAGCGTATGCCCAGTCGAGTTCCGATTGGGAAAGCCGACCCCGCCGGGCTTCTCGCGAGTCGCTCGACAGCCGTCCGGCGGGCGATGAGGCCCGACGGTCGTCCTGAGCGAAACGTGGAAAGTGCTCCGGAGTGTAGATCACTGTCGAGAGTTGGTCCTCCCGTACCCGGTGCGTCGGATGACGTTTGTGATTGACAAATCCGGGAATCCGCATCACGCGCGAGGAATCGGTCGCCGCCGGATCGGCGCCGAACTCGTGGACCAGCTCGCGCATCACCGTTTCCGCCTCCTCTTTGCCGAAACCGTGGACTTTCCAGGAAACCTGCCAGTGATCCGGCGATGTGTTCACGACGTAGTTCGGTTTGGGCATGTCCTCGCGACTCTGAAGGCGCTTGACGGCTTCAGTCCCGTTTTCATCAAAGTCGAGGTAAAGGTGACGGATCTCGGCGACATCCGCCTTTGTTCGCCCGCGCGCATCGGCCGCGAGAGCGTTCATCGATACGAAAACGTCAGCGCCCATCCGATTCCGATCGCGGAGCCACACCTGAAATTCAGGCGATGCGATCTGCTTCGCCGGCGCGATACGTTGGGTGACGGCGCCGGACCGGCGGTCGATCAGGACAACGGCCAGGCGGTCGTCGGGTTCGAAATTGTCGTCGATGAATTTGGAACCAGCGTCCTTTTTCATGGCCTGACCTCGTTTTCAGCGGTCAAGGTGCAGGTGATGAAGCGATCCGTTTGCGCATCGAAGCGCTCGAGCTGCAGCGCCTCGGCCACGATCCGTCGTCCATTGCGCCTTTCAAGATGAACCAGCACATGGACCGCATCGCCGATATTGGCCCGAACCGCCTGATACGGCAGTTCGACTCCTGACTGCAAAACGCAACTGGTAAGCCGCGAAAGTGCTTGCGCGGCGGAGTTGGCGTGGATCGTGGAAAGGGTCCCAGAATGCCCGGTGTTAAGGGCCTGCAAAAGATCGAATGCTTCACCGCCGCGAACCTCGCCCAAAATGATCCGGTCCGGGCGATGCCGCAACGTCGCTCGCAAAAGGTCGCGGATCGTGACCGCCGGCAGTTGGGGCTGCTCGCGGCGTGCCTCAAAGCGTACCAGGTTGGGCTTGTTCATCTGGATTTCCGACGTGTCCTCGATCAAGACGACGCGGTCCGCGTCGGAAATGAATGCGGAGAGTGCCGTCAACAGCGTCGTTTTCCCGCTGCTCGTTCCGCCGCTGATCAGAATGTTGAGGCGATGTTCGACCGCATCGCGCAAGCAGTGGAGAAGTTCGGCGGACAAGCCGCCGGCGCGGACCAGTTCCTCCGCGGTGAAGAGATGCGAATGAAATTTGCGGATCGTCAGCGTCGTCCCGTTGACCGAACACGGCGGCATGACTGCGGCCACTCGCGAGCCGTCGGGAAGGCGCGAATCGAGCAGCGGCTTTTCCTCGCTGATCTCATCGCCGAGCGCACGCGCCATGTTCCGAACGGCGACCTGCAGGGATTTCTCAGCGATTATGACGCCCGGAACCGGCTCAATCCGTCCGTTCCGTTCAATGAAAACGCATCTGGGGCCGTTCACCATGATTTCGGAAATCGAAGCGTCCTTAATAAGGTTTTCGATGGGCCGGAGAAACGGCAGGATCACATCGAAGCTCATATTTCACCGTCCGCAAGCTGCATGAAATAGGATTTGTTCGGATCGAGGTAGTACGGCTTCAGGTAACAATACGATGCCGGCAGCGGGTTGACGCCGTCGTAAGCCAGCACGATCGACTGGGCGTTCTTCAGCTCCGAAAAGACCTTGGGTTCGAAGATCCAATCGCGTTGTAGGTTGTACGACTTCGACGTGCTGATGGTCGCCTTATGCGCCGTTGCTCGGCCAGTGAGCACGCTCACTCGTGCATCCTGATCGTTCTCCGACAAGCTGTAGCTAAGCTTCAGCTGTTCTTCTTTACCGCACAGTTCGGATGCAGTTTTGGCGCTGAAGTCATCGCTCAATGAAAGAAAGATTTTCGTTCTGAACGTCTGCAACAACGTCCGCCACGATTCGCCGGGAAGCGTCGAACGCAAAGAGCTGATCGACTGGGTGGCAACGATCGGAATGCACTTGGCCTGCCGCGAGAGCGCGAAGAATTTCTCATCGCCCGTTGGATCACTCTCTCCCACTGTGGCGAAGCTTTGATATTCGTCGCAAAGGAAGAGGATTTCGCGCCAGCGGTGAGCTGGTTCGAGCTCCATCAGTGGGATGCGGTTGAGAACTGCACGTTGGAAGTCCTGCTTCATTAAGGTTCCGATCGCGCGCGCGAGTCCGGGGTTCATCGCAACCGGAAAGTTTAGCGCGCATACTTTTCCCTGTTCCAGCAGTTTGGAAAACGGCGGCATCGGAAGCCCGTAACGCCCGTCCGCGTTTAGTTCAGGGTCGTAGCATTCTTTCGGTGGGCAGAATGTGGTTTTCACCGATGGATTGTCATCGAACAGGGACAGGAACACGGAGATGCCCTCCACGATGGAGGTGCGCAGCTTCGGCTCGATACGGCGCCAATCGTGATAGAACCAACGTTTGACGGCTTCCAACTGCTCCCGCTTCCGCTCGATTTCCGGAGTCACGGGCGTACCATTTCCGCCTGTTTCCGTTACCAGCGAGTAGGAGATGTTATTTTGATCGAGACAGCGCAGGAGTTCAACCGAGACGGCTGATTTCATTTCGCCAGTCTCAAGGTCCTTCGCGAAGGGAAATTTTGCGAGGTCAACTCGCGGCAGGAATTCAGGCACTGGAACCAACGCGTATTCTGCTGTCTGAAATAGACGCTCGCCTTCCTTAATCCGCAATTCGAGCTTGTCCGGATTGATCGCGCATTCGTAAACATCGAACAGCGTCACGTAATCGTAGTTGACTTTGTGAAGCAGGATGATGAACTTCACGAGATTCGTGTAGGCCTGCTGCCAGAATGGCTCTTTGCCTCGGCCGAAAAGGTTGTTCATCATGCTCGCGATGCCGTAGGCCAGCGCGTACGCTTCGAGGTTGTTGTGCAATGGATTGTAGCGATACGGGCAGCCGAGGCTTATCTCGAAGTAATCCTCGGCGCGGCCATGCCTTGTAAGGAGCTTCCGAACTTTATGGCAGAAGTCTCCCTTGACTTCGAGAACGAGTCCTGCGGCACGGCGGTCCGGATCGCTCGCACGATATGCGAGGATCTGCTCGGCAAAGGGATACATGCAACAAGTGGTCTTTCCGGAACCGATTGCGCCGAAGATCGCGATTCCGGTGTACAGACCGCGGTCAGGAATCGTCAGCCATTTCGGTTCTTCTGCTGGATCGGGACGCTTAGGGTTGTGAACTTCTCCGATGACCAGAAACAGCCGATCGCGGGATTGCAGTTCGGGATACGCCGGCAGTGGGCTGAGCGAGGCAAGCTCCTGTGGTCGAACGAAGAATATATAAAGGATAGAAAATAGCATCGAGCAGAGGAGAAACGGAGTCGAAAAAAGCATCGTTTCATACAGGTACTTCAGAGCGTCGAAGACCATCGGTTTCTCCGCCGCCACGAGTTGCAGCAGTGCATTGTCTTCTGGAAAAGGACAGCGCCTCATGAGGACGGTGCCGATTCCTACCGTCAGGATCAGGCTGAGATATGGTCGACTAGCGACTATGTGGCGAATCATAGGAAGCTTTACTCAGGAATCGCAAGCCTAGACTGAGCCGAGGTCGCTTTGGGTTTGTGATTCGACGCTTTAGGCGGTGGTTGCTCGGTGACACTGCCGTTCATCACCGGCGGTTCCGAAATGCCCTGAGCGGCCAGCCAGTCGCTGAAGGGCCGATCCTTTCTAAAGATGAAGGCGAGGCACTGGTTGATCACGTAGTCGCGACTGGACTCCAGATACCGGCAATACTGCTCCAAGGTTTGCAGCACTTCTCGATCCAGACGAATCGTGATCTGATCGCGCTCCTTTTTCGGCTGTTTGGGGATAACTATTGACATCGTCAAATTGCTCCTATCAATGAGGGGATTCAATCCTGAGTTGCATTTGGTTTTTGCGACGCAAACGGAGGGGCAGGTGCGGGAGCGACCCATGAGAGAGCCCCTGCGAACGAGGGAGAAAACAGTGGCGGATGACAGCCACGGTTTTCGGGGTCGCTCCCGCACCTGCCCCGACGCGACGGCCCGCCGTTCGGGCCGGAGCCGTCGCTGAAAATCTGTGAAACGGCTGAACCTCGTACAACAGCCGACGTGACCCGGTGAGCCGACCACGATGGTGACCACGCGATATGGGGTGCATGGTCACCGGGGTCACCGCGAGATTGCGCGTTCCGGAAGCCGCGAAGGTCTTAAGATGCCGCATCAAGAGTTCCAAACAGATCGTAGTCATACTTCAAAATGGTCGGCTTGAAATCGATGTGTGGAACCTTCCCGAGGTCGGCTCTCGTAGCGAATTCGGTCCGGAGACCGTCGCCTCCGGCGCACTTCCATGTCTCGTAAAGCCGGTCGATATGTGGACCGGCAAGGTCGTGAAGATCGCGCTGAAGCGTCGTAATTTCGGTGGTACCGAGGCCCTGAGTCGCTCGCTTCTCGTACAGGAGGCGGTGGGGAAAATGTGCAAGCAAGCGATCCAAATCGACGCCCATTTCGCCGTGTTCCCGGAGGCGGGAACAGAACCGGTCGAGCGCCTTCTGAGCGATGGTGAAACGATCGGGCGACGTTGTCGCGAACACCAGACCTACGATCCCGAGCGATTGAAAGAGCGAGCAGTAGTTCTGAAGATACGAACGGAAGGCGTCGAGTGTAAGCTGGCGGTCATCGACGTAGACGAAAGAAGGGAGTTGCCGATTTCGTTCGGGGAAAAAGTGAGGAAATCCGTCCGGGAAATAGCGGGTGTTCAGGACGTCGCTGGTCCGGAACATTCGCGCTGGAAATGAGCGGGGATCGACGTGCCTCTCCTCGAAAAAGTAAGAAAGTTTCTCATCTTGCGTTGCCAGGAATTCATGTTCCGGATGCTCAAGAACGAAATCCAGTCCCATCAAGCGGAGTCGAATCGTAGTTGGCTGATGTTCGCGCCGGTTCCGGGAATTTTCTTCGCCAAGGGCCTCATAGATCACCTTGGATCGCAGTTGAAAAATGTGCCGATCTTCCCTGTACGCTTCACGTGAAGCGTGCCCGTGAGCGATCAATTCCTCGATGAACTCCTGGGCGCGTTTCCCCCTGGGGCAGTTCGCGGCACAAAGAAATTGACGGCGCACAAAGTAGCCGCCGTGGAGGGCGACCAGCCGAAGAAATTGCGCTTCGGAGCAGGTATAGCCAGCTGCTTGGATTGTCTGGATTTGAGCTTCGATAGGCATCGTGGATCTCCCAAATCGATCAGAGCGAAAGGACTGTGGCGCTCAGTTCGTGTCCCTCCCACTGAGCGCGGCGCCCGCGGGAGGTTGAAACGAAGCCGTACATTTTGAAGCCCGCGCGGGCTTTCGCGCTCATGTGCCCTCGGTGGTAGTGCTCTGTAGCGAGCTCCAGATCGACGCGGCTTAGGTCGCCTTCGGGCGTTTCGTATTCGATCCGGAGGTCGGGGAGCGCGATCTTGCCGTCTACTACAGGGAGTCCATGCTCCTCGGCGACTTCTTTCTGACGGCGAGCGTAATCGATCGCGCCGCTGTCGCGTTCCCGCGCGAGCTTGGAGTAGACCTCCCTCTTGAATTCGTAATCAAGGACCACACGGCGGATCTTTCCACCTTTCGAGGCAATCTCTGCGGCCTCGGCCTGGTACATCTGATAGATGGCGGCATCGTGAGGAACCTCAGCCGGTTTCACAAAACCGGAATAAATGGCCTGCTTTTCTGGAAGTTGGTGGTCTTGCCGGACTAGGTGCGCTCCCTTCTTGGTCAGGGAGACGATAACCAGCGTGTCGCGATTCTTGCCGACGGAAATCGAACGGCGGCGAAGTAGACTGTGCTTCTGCAGATCAAAGATCTCCCGGCGAAACGCCTCGGTCTTGCCCTGGTATTGGTGCTTTAAGAGGTCATCCGCTGCGATCGTCCGAAACCGCCCTACTTCTTTCAGGGTTTCGCGCTCTCGCGTTTCGAGCGCATACCACTTCTCCATCGCGCGAATGTCCGCGTGGCGGGCTCTGCCCGATGCGGTCGGCTGCGCAGCAGAGCGATCCACCGGCCGATTTTCAGCATCTTTTTCTCTGGTTTCTTCTGGGATGTCGGGCGACTGCGGAACGTCATCGCGTCCGTCTACGTGGTATCCGCGGCTCATAAAGAGTGCTCCTTCAAGCGATCGGTCAGCTCTTCGGAAATGCTCTGACCGGTGCGAAGCTGCTTCTCGACGTGCGCAAGCTTCCGGCCGGTCTCCTTCAGCAGGAGCTTGCGTACGGCGAAGTAGAGCGCAGCGTAAATGTTCACGAAGAGAACGGCTGCGAAAACGAGGATCGGAGTCGCATAACGCTGCAATAGCAAGGACCTGTATGGGATCAGAAACTGGCACTGATCGAGCAGGAAGAACCCTGCTGCCATGAAAAGAATTGTGGTGGCGAAGAAGACGTTGGTGACCATAGAGCTCCTACTGGAACGCCTGATCCTCACGGAAATAGGTGATTGTGAGGCCGAGCGGATTGACCGGAATCATCGAGTTCGGAACCCGATCTTTGACGACGAACACGAAATGGGCCATATACTTTTCGCGTTTCAGTTCCGTGCCGTCACCGTAATTGGAATAGACGCGTTCGAAGTCGACAGTCGCTTTGTAGGGCGGGGTCCGCATGTCCTCAATCGAGACGTTGTCGACGACAACATCGATCTGCGGCCCCTCGCCAGCAAGAAAGTTTTCGATCGCGCGGCTCTTCTTGTTGGTCTCGATCGTCGCATCGGCGAGGCGGCCATCGAGGAAGTATAGCGACCGGGCAAAGTTCTCCCGGACAGTCGCCCGCATCCGACTGTAGTGGTTTGTGACGAACTGGATCAGGAAGTACCGAACCTCGGCGTCATGCGGCTGGTACGTGAGCGAATCGTACGTGACGGCTTCAGCGCGGCCGACGTCGTTGATGCGGATCACGAGCGGCTTGAAATTGTGGAACGTCTGGAACGTTCTGATGTTCAGGATCAGCAGCCCGACGCAGACCAAAGAAACGCATGCGAGGGCGATCCGGAGATAATTCGCCGCGATGAGCGGAGTGCCATACAGTTCGACGAATTGGTGGCGAGCCGACGCGAGTTCTGCGTCGGGAGGCGGCGTTAGATTCGTGATTTCTGACATGAAATCTCCTAAAAAATGTTCGGGATCACCGACTCACCGGAGGCTCCGCTGAACGGCGAACTGACCAGCGACGGGATCTTGACGACGCCGTACGTGAACGAAACGAGCAGAAAGAGCAGGGGGACGAAAAGGAGGGCGATGGCCGCGCCATCGTATGGCGGCGGATGGGAATCTACTAGGTGCACGAGCATGCTGCCAAACACGTAGAGGTAGGCGTTCGCCACGACGGGGTAGAACGAATACTGGAGGAACGCTTTGAGCCATCCCCAGAACAGCCACTCCATCTTCGGAACAATGAAAAACGGAATGAAGACCGGGCCGAGAAGAACGGCGATCGCTGCGGCAATGTAGCCGAATGCGATCACGAAAAAGACCGCTGCTTCGAGAATAATGATCATCGCGACAATCAGGATGAAATGCAGCACGGCGACTATATCAAACGCGATGACGGGCACTTCGAGGGAGAAATAAATGTTGTCCAGGCGCGAGAAGATGTCGGACACCATCCCGTTGTTCAATTGGTTCGCGAGCGACAGCCCTTCGTTCGTAATCAGCCCGTGGAAGCTGACGCCGAATCCGGGAATCGGCTGCGCGTAGTAGGTGATCATTGCGAAGCCGAACGCAATGGTCAGCAGCAATTGCGCGAAGTGATCGAACCGGAACCCGGCGCCGCCGCTAGCGGACGACAGCGCGGATTTTGCCCCGAACCAAACGATCAGGATCAGGGCAAATCCGCGGAAGAGGTTGGACCCGAGCGCCTGGAGAGTGCCCGCGTGCGTGGTCAGCAGGTCGCTCAGGAACTGAAACAGGTCGTTCATGGAACTGGGGAGCATAGGTCACCTTTCAGGCAGCGATCTCGGTCGATTACGGCATCTGGAACGCGAGCATGGCATCACTCGCGCCGGCCTTTTGGCTGGACAGATAGCTCTGTTCGTTGGCCATGAACGCGACGTGATTGCTCACTGCCTGAGCCTCGGAATCCCGCCGGCGTTTCGATTCGACAAATTGCTGCTCAGCAACCGCGGTGAGCAGCTTGTTCGTATCCTGGCCGTTGCGCAGCGCAACTACGGACGCGGCGTTGATCTTGTTCAGGACCGCGATCTCGGTGTTGTAGTCCGGATCGTCGTCAAGCGACGCATCTTCGAGATTCTGGATCGCCGCCTCAACCTGTGGCGCGTTGCTTCGGAGCGTGCCGACGGTCTCGATACCATCCTCATTGGCGCCGTCGGCGAGTTCGATTGTCGCGTAATGCCTCTGGAGAGGCGGCAATTGATCCGCGGGCACGTTCGCAAGAGCCCCGCCGTATTGCGGCAGCGGATCGGTGGCGCTCTGATAGCCGCCGGTGACGTTCGCGCCGGTGTTTATCGCTGCGATCCATCCTGCCGTGGTGCCGTACGTGTTGGTGGCGGACGACAGGAACCACGGCGTCGGAATCGCGCGGAAGCGGGCCAGGTCGCCCGGGAGTTGTTTCGCCATCCACAGCATTTGGTTGTACTGGCTCGTGATCATCTGGTACGTCTCAACGAGCTCGTTATATTGCGCGACGAGCTTGCTCACTTCCGTGATCGCTTCGGCGTAAACCGACGGATCGAATACGGTAATTCCCCCGAAGAATTGCGCCTTAGCGACGCAAGCCCCGAACAGCAGGCAACCACAAGACACACCTATAGCGAGTCGTTTTTTCATTCCTTTTTTCCTTTCAGGTTTGTTGGTTTTGGGCTACTTAACGGACTTGGGCGGCGCGCGGCTGCTGCGGCGAGACGGGTGCCGCGTGCCGGTTATTCCAGGTCAGGTACAGCATGGTGAACGTGAATGCAAGGAACGCGAACAGGATGAAGCTCATTCGCGCGGTGAACATGAACTTCAGGAACTTCATTTCAATATTCTCCCTCTAATACTCGTTCGAAATCTTGTGCCGATCGTACGCGGGAAGCTGCAAATCGCTCGCGAGGTAAATCTTGATCCGATGCCCCTCGCGGATCGTAAAAGTCGGCAGGATGTTCAAGAACCGGTCGAGGATTCGCAGCGAACTTTGAGAGAGGCTGGTAGCGAATCCCTGGCGGTATTCGTCGGTCGCGGATTCGGTGATCCCGTAGACGGTATTCGCCTGCGAAAGACCGGCAATCGCACCGATCGCGATCGAAACTCCAAAGATTTCGAGGTAATGATGGTTGACCTGATCGCGGAGTCCGGTCTCGCCGATCTGGTTCAATCCCTGGAATTGGTCGAGCGAAACGGAGTAGCCGTCCGGCATGATAATCCGATGGAAAACGACGGCGAGCCGTTGCTGCGCCAAGTTGGCGATAGGCTTCACTTCACCCAGAATCCGGCTGCCCTGCGGGATCAGCAGGTGCTGCCGGTCGTGCGAGTAAACGTCGGTCGTGAGCATCGTGTTCACCGGGCCTGCCAGCGAACCGGTCAGTCGGTTCGTCAGGACGGATTCAAGAACCGTACCTTCAAAGAGGCGATACTTCGGGCCGTCCGCTCGTTGCAGCGCGGGATCAATTTCCACCCGCGCCGTCTCCGCCGGCGGAGTGTGCGCAGGAGCGTTATCGGCTCCGTGTGCTCCTCCCGAGGCTGCCCTGCCGGTCGGCGTAAGGGCGGTTGGCGGAACTTGATAAAGGGTTGAGGGCGCGCTCGGCCGGGCGACCGAAGCCGCGGAAGCCGCCGGCGCGTTGCTGTCGTCGGATTGTTTCCGGAACGTCAGCGCGACATTCGACGCGAACAACGAGCTGTATTCTCTCCTCTGCTGCTCCAACTGAAGCTGCTTTTTCAGCGACTCGCGGTCATCGACGCGAGGAGACGGTTGCTGGACCGGCAACGTCCCGGGAGCGGTGGTAGGCTGGATCGCGGCAGCTACGCGTGCATCGGATGCTGCCGCAGCCTGCTTCGCCTGGTTTAAGGTCGCCTGCTCTGCCGCGAGTTTGCGTGTCTCCTCGTCCAAGCGATTGCGGTAATCCGCGATCCGCGCGGCGTTGGGATCGATCACACCGGCCGGGCGGACTGCCGGCTCATTAGTTTTGGTCTTCGGACCGTTTCCGGAGAGCGCGATCACCGCTACCATTACCGTTGCGAGCCCGGCGATCACCCAAGTCTGCGAGTTCTTCGGCAGGATGCCGGTCGGCTTCTCCTGCTGGCTTCGAAGCGAGCGTTCGGGCTGAGGCGTGTTTTCTGAATCTCGAATAGGATCAGGCATTGTGTCCTCTCAGTTGGTAGCGGACTCGACGCGGACGAACGACAGCTTCTGTTTCCCGATGGCCAGATATCCGCTGTCGAGTACTTTCGCGGCGACGTAGGTGCCGTTGCGGTACTCGAACTGGATCAGATCCGGCTTGCCGTCCTTCAGTTCGTACAGAGCGGGCGGTTCATCTGGATGCGCCTGAATGTAGGTGAACTTGCCATCCGTGTACATGGCCGTTACGTTGAATGGCCGCTTCGATCCGTCGAACCGGTACGGAAATTTCAAAGTCGTCGGATACTCCGAGCGGAATTGGCCGGTGTCGTGATCGATCGCGGTCTGCGCCTGCTGCTTCGCGGTGCGAGCCTCGGCCTTAGCGATGTCTACCTGTTGACGGTAATCGTCGACCTGTTGCGCGGTCACAAACCGCGGCTGGCCTTTCGCTGCCGACAACATCGCTTCATCCTTCAGTTCCACGAAGACTTTTAGGTCAGGCTCGGAATCCGGCGCATCGGAAACCTCGGTCAGAACAAACGAGTAAACGTTTCCGCTGGCCGTGATCAGATTCAAATTCGTTTGCGCCCCGACTTTGGCGGGCTTCACGTACGCGAAGTTCTGGTTGCCGTTCACGATCCAGAATTCTTTATCCCCGCACGTGAAGTCGAGGATCTGTTCCTGTTTTGGCAGGACGATCAGCGTCGTGAAGCGGATCTTCGCCTTCACCGGCACAATATCGCTCTCGCTATACGAGACCAGTTTCGCTACTGGCTGGGCTGGTACGGGCGGCGTCGCTGCCGACGCGGTCGATGCAGACCACGCCGCGGCCGAAATCAAAACGAGAGTCAATCGATTCATGAAGAGCTCCTTGCGAGTAGTTCCAGGCCGCGAGCGAAGCCGTGCTTTTCGAACGCTTCGCGCCGGCGCTGGTTGTCATACGGATTCGAGGTGTACAGCCAATACCCGACCGGGTCCACATTGAGGTTGACCACCTTGCTGAGGTCCGGCCGCTTGATCAGAATCTGCAGCTTGGGAACGAGCGCGGCGATCAGTGCCGCCTCGGTTTCGTTCAGATGGAAAACTTCGCGGTACGCTTCGCGGTCCATACCGGGGTTCGCGAGGAACATTTTCGTTGCGCAACTCTCGACGATCACGCTCAGCATTTCCGAGCGTTCGAGATCATCGCTGGATTGCGTGGCGAGGATCATGGCCGCGTTCCGCTTGCGCCACGTTTTTACCGCCTCGGTTATGTACTGCCGGATGGTATTGTTTTTCAGGAACCGCCATGCCTCGTCCATAACGAACACCTTGAATCGCGTATCGATCGCCGGGTCATAAATCGACGCGTTGGCGCGGTGAAGAATGTAGAAGAGCAGCGGTTCGAGCACCTGCGGGTACTTGTCCAAGCCGGCAAAATCGAACGCCTGGAACGACGCGAACGTCAGGTTGTCTTCGAGATTGTCGAACAGCGCGCCGTACTGGCCGCCTTCTACCCACTTCCGGAGGTGATCGGATAAATTCCGGTTCAGGATGTTCGCCAGCGTGAAAAGGCGCCGCTGATCCGGATCGATTTCGTAGACGTTCCCGATTTGTTCATACAGGTCGCGCTCATCTTTGCTGGTAAGCGTGTAGCCGCCGGATTCGATCAGCACCTTGACGAAAGAGAACAGAAAGTGAAGATTCTCTTTCGTCGGCGGCAGCCGGAAAGGGTTGATGGTGAACGACCGCGCCTCGATTCCGACTCGGAGGTAACTGCCGTCAAAGAGCGTCGTGAGCGATTCGTAGGATCCGCCAAGGTCGAAGATGTAGGTCAGAGGCCGGTATTTCTGAAGGTTCGTCAACAGAAAATTCAGGAAAAAGCTCTTGCCCGATCCGGTCGCGCCGAGGATGATCGTGTGCGCGATGTCCTGATAGTGCAGGTTCAGGAAGTACGGCGTCGACGAGTTCGTCTCCAGCACCGCAAGGTACTCCTGGTCGAGGTGCGCATTGTGCGGCTCGCCCGTATGGAGCGCGAAAAGGAAAGACAAGTCGGCGTAGTTCGTGTTCAGCAGCCACAACCGCCGGAGATTGAAAGCACGGTTGCCGGGCACGATCGAAAGGAACGAGTTCAGAAGATTGAACCGCTCTTCCAACAGCACGGCATCGTGCGTGCTGAAAATTTTGAAGCACTCCGCGACTGACCGGCGAAGCTTCGCGCGGTCGCGATCGTAAAGGACGATGGTCAGCGAGAATTTGCCGAAGTAGTTCCCAGTAACTTCCATCTCCCGGAGGCAACCGCCGAGATCCGCGACGAGTCCGGCGGCGCCGTCGTCGATCAGCATCTCCTGCGGATTGAGCTGCTGGTCGCCGATGTAGTTCGTAAGCGACGCCTTGGAGTTGTGGAAGTGGCGGCGTTTGGAATTGATTTCCCTTCGGGCCGAAAGGTTCGCCTCGCGGGACCACTCGTTCGCGATCACAAAATTGCAGGGGATCTGCGGGAGCGCCTTGAGAACGTCAGCGAAAGTCTGCGCCGGCGGTTCTTTCAAAGTCAGCGCCTGAACGAAGTAGTCGTCGACCCGCAGATGGTCGCGATAGCATTCGAGCGCCGAATCGCACGTGAAATAATCCAGATGTTGGTCGTGCTTGAGCGTGCCGAGCAGCTTGTGAGGCGCGAAATTCAGCAATCGCCGGAAAAACTGGAACGCCGCACGTCTATCCAGCAGTTCAATCCCGATCGCGTCCCGCAACTGTACGACAAAACTTTCGGCCTTGTTGCCCAGGAGTTCTATCGCTCGGCGAAGATCCTCTTCGAGAATCAACAGCGATTTCCGAGCAGAAAGCACTTCCGGAATCGCGCTTTGCGGCCGGCTCAAAATGTCGCGGAACCTGGTTTCGGCGCTCCCCGCCCGCCGCCAGCCCTCGTACATCAACACGAAGAAGATGTCGACCGTGTACAGTTCGTCGCTTTTCCCGCCGAGAAAGGCAATCCGGTTTGCGATCGCCTGCTCCACCACTGGATTCTCGTAATGCTGGTACGGAATCGAAGCGTTATCGCGCTTCAGCACATATTGATAAATCCGGAACCGCTCGTCCAGAGCGCGCACCGCACCTTCGAACCGCCTGGCGATGTGATCGCGTTCAGCGTGATCGAGACACTCCGCATCGACGCCGGGCACTCGAAAAACCACGCCGAGATCGCCGCTCTTGGTCAGAAACGTGCGCTCGTCAACGAATCCGTACAACCCGATCAGCGAGCTGGTTGCGCCGGCATCAACGAACTCTTTTACGATCTGGCCAACCTGGATCATGCCTGCCTCCGTGAGATGCGGATGTCGGCCTGGTCGCGCTTCCCGCTGTCATAGCGGGCCTTGAACCGGGAAGAGTTCAGGAGAATTCGCAGGATTTGCGGGTCGGTCGCGGTGGCCCACCGCGCAAGCAAAAAGAGGGCGGCGAACATGACCAGTCCGCTGAGGATGCTTCCGAACAGGTTGAATGTCGCGCCGCCCATGATGAGGGCCAGGAAGAACAGCCGGCGCTCCACTCCCCAGATCGTGAGGGGCTTGTTGATCGACTTGTAGACGGGGTGAAATCGTGGTTCGTTCGGCACCTTCTGTTCCTCCTTTCCTCGAAGTGGCGTGCTCTACGGAAACAGCCACGCCATGAAATTCACCGCACCGATCGCCATTCCGACGCCGAAAATGATGCCGGCGAGCGCTTTTTTCGAGTGCCCCTCGCCGAAAGCAAACATGAGTCCGCCGACTACGATGGCAACGAGGCTCAACCCCTTCGCGATCGACCCGGTGAATGCCGTCTGCAAAACCTGTACGGCTTGGTCCCAAGGATCCGTCTGTGCGCGAAGAGGGGTTGTTGCCAGCAGGGCGGCAAAGGCAGCAGATGCCTGAATCAACCGCACGCGCAGGCGGCCGTTCATGAATTTTTTCCAGAACAAATCAGTGCGTGAATGTATTGACGCACCAAGGGCATATCTCATCGTGCGGTTTCTCCTTTTGTGCTTCGAATTCGCTTGCGAAGTTGAGTTGTTTTCCGCGATGCGAATCAACTCTGAAAACGAGAATAACGGTGAATCTCGCTTTCGTCCAATGTTTGTTTTGCGCGCGATGATGCGATTTTGGAATCGAAGAAAGTGCGCCATCGAGGTGACGGCGGGCGTCTTGATTGTCGGCGGTGCCACGACCCTGGATGCTGCGGCTTTCGAGCCACGGTCTCAGAATCGCGCTTTATTCGTTGGGATTCGTCTCATGAACTCGCATGCGACAGATTGTGTTTTCGGCGGCCAGGCTACTGAGTAGAAATCGGAACAGATACGCTCGGCGAGCCTCCGACCGTCAACACAAGATTCAAGGCCGACGAAGCCTGAATGCCCGAAGGCAGAGCCACGTTAATCTGGAAATATCCGGATTCGAGCGTGGGAGCCGATCCGGTGTAGAGAACGGTGGCATTCGTTCCCCCAATCGTAACCGAGGCCGGCGGAGTCAGAATCGGAAGCGATGTAGTTATCGGCCATTGTCCCCCGGTTATTCCGAGGGGATTCGTCACACCGCCACCGGTTCCGTAGATCGTGATGAAACTCCCCGCTTTTGCAGGATTTGACGGAGAATTCAGCGTCCCGTCGGAATTCGCGACGGCATAAATCCCCGGCGCAGCCGTCGCGACAACCACCGGTATCGATGCCAAGGCCCCGGCCGGCGGACCGCCATTGTAGGTGACCATCACCTCCGTGGACGTTTGGCCGGCGATCTCCCACGGCACCTGCACAGTGACTTGTTGTGCCTGCGCCGAAAACACCGGAGCAGTAAATCCTCCGAACGTCACCTGCGTCCCTCCCAACTGGTCGACCGGAGCCTGATCCGGTGCCACCGCGGCTGTCTCGGGACCAAGGCCGTAACCACGAAGCGTGACGATCTCTCCAGGCGCGATCGCGCTCGCCACGCCGCTGGCCGCGTTTTGCGCCGTCAGCCACGGGAGGATGCTGACGACCGTCATCTGCGGAGCCCCTTCCGCCAGCGTGATCGCACCGCTGGGAGCCAACGCGATCAGTGGTCCAGCGCCGGAACTTGGCGCTACATAAGCGTAGGTCGCTCCGGCAAACTGTCCATCGGAGGTGAATTTCGCCACGATCGCGTTGCCGCTCGATCCCACTAAGCCGGTTTGATAGGCTCCCGGAGGCGCGTTGAGAAGCGCAATCCCAAACGCTCCGGCAACGAAGGCGCTGCCCGGCGAATCCAACGCTAAATGGAGCCCGGTCGCTGAAAGGATATAGGTCGAATAGACGAGGGCCGATCCGTCGGCGCTCAGGTGCGATAAATAGCCGCCTTCGGAAACCTCGGCCGCGCCATACGACGCCACGTACGCGCCGCCTTGCGCATCCACTTTTATATCGGACGCGTCATTCAGTGTGGCGCCGAGAAAAGTGGAATAGACCAGGCCGGTTCCCTGCGGATTCAGCTTGGTGACGAACTCCATGTACTGCGCGCTAGGAAAGAAGGCGGTTTGAAAGGCTCCCGGCGTGACCGGAAAATCGGCCGCCTGCGTGTACCCTGCGACGAAAGCATCGCCCGCTACGTCGATGGCGATCCCTTGCGGAAGGCTTAGCCCGCTGCCGGCCAAGTACGTTGCATAGACGAGCGCCGATCCGGACGCATTCAGCTTGGCGACCACGCCTGAACCATTTGGATACGAAGGCGTCGGCTGAAACGCACCGGGCGTGGTTGGAAATGGCTGAGCGCCCGCGGTGCTGGTGGCGATGTAGACCGCGCCCGCGGGGTCTACTGCCATAGCCAAGGCCCACCCCCGCGCCGGCACGCCGATTGGCAGAAGACTCGAATAGACGAGTTCGGTTCCCGCTGCGTTCAGTTTAGCGACGAACGCGCCGCCAGTCGCGAGATTGGTGGTAACCGGAAACGTATCCGGCTGGCCGAACGCGTTGGCACCCGTGGAGCCGCCCAGGTAGACATTTCCGCTCGTGTCCACGCAAATCGCGCTCGCGGCTGTCGCGCTACCGGCGCCACCGAAGTAGGTCGCGAATAAGATGTTCCCCGCAGGGTCCAGCTTGATGACAAACGCATCCGTGCACGGAACCATCGTGGGGATTTGTGGTATGCCTATGAGAATTTGCGAGCAGTTGCCGCCGCTGTACTGGGTTTGAAGCGCTCCCGCCGTGGTAGGAAGGGACGAAGAGCTCGTCGAGCCGGTGAGATAGGTGTTTCCCGCTGCGTCCACCGTCATTGCCGCGACTGTGGTGTTGGCAGGAACAGCGTAGGTAAACGTCGGCTGATTTGCTGCGATCGCGCAAGGGATGAGAATCAGCAGAACAGGTGCCGAACGCATGAGATTAAGTATAAAGCCCGGCTTCCGATGATCCGCGCTATGTAAGTTGCGTAAATCCGAAGGAGGCGGACTGCCCGGTACCCGATTTTCAATTCCCTCGCGCTAACTTTGTTGGTTCCCGTCACCGAAGGACGCGAATGCGCACGCCCTCCGCCCGCTGGGCCATGCGGTAGCACCGGTCCAGCTTTGAGAGACGCTTTGAGGAGCTGTAAGGCGAACGGAGAAAACGCAGAGCAAAGAATTAGACCGAAGTAATTCATGCGAACGAGTGAAAGGCCCGCCATGGCAGGCACGGCGGGCCATTCCGTTAACGCCGAGCCGCGACTTTGCGATTGCCGCGCCGAGCACCTGCCGTCGTCCGGTTTTTCCGGTCATCACGTTTTTTGCGTCGCGCTGCGAAATCCGCTGCAACGGATTCCGCGATCCTTTGCGCGTTCACCCGGTGGCGCTTGGCAACTGCTTCGAGACGTTCCGCTGCTTCGCGCGCGTACGCGTTATGGGCGGCATCGAGCAGCGCAAGTTCGACTAAGAGACGGCTGTACCCCGCCTCATCAAGGTTCTTGAGCGTGGTCCCGATTTCGGACTCGCCCTTTCGCTCTTTGCCATTGATCGGAATCGGCGAATGCCGCTGGCTAAGAATCGCCCTGTATTCCTGCGGGAGCCGGTTGATGAACTCGCGGGCGACGAGTTCGAGATCAGCTTTCGACAATGGGACCGTCACTTTTTCGAGGATGGCTCCGAGCACGCGCCCACGAGTCGCCATTTCCTGTTTCCGTTGCTCTTCCTGCTTCCGATTCTGCGCACGGATACGCTCTTGGGCCTCACGCGACTTGCGAGCGTCGCCGTGATGCGTGTCGCACGCCGGGTCAGCGCAGACTTCAACGATTCGACCGCACTCGCCCCCTTCAACGATGATCGCCTTGCTCATGTAGCCGCACTTCTTTCGCTCGGGCGGCATTTTTCCATGCCCATTCCGTGACGCCTTATTCGTGATCTCGACGTACTGACCGCGGCCGAGGACTCCGGTCGATTGAGTGCCCCACGCTGACGAAATCTGAACAAGCCCGGGATTTCGCTCGATCGACACGGTCACGTGCGCGGAGACTTTGTTCCGATAGCAGGAGCCGTCCAGACATGCATCGTGCTGGGTTTCAGGAAAGAGGAGGCTGTTTGCACCAGTCCGCTTCGTGCAATCGTGGCAACTGCCCGCCTCGGGGACCAGGGCGGCATCGGCCCGATCGAACGGGGCTGCTTTCAGGTCCAGCAGGAGGTTCGTCTCGATCCATGCTGCAAGTTCCTTGACCGGGATCAGCACTTCGGTCTGGCCGCCGGTCATCCAAGTGGATTTAAAGGCCGCCTTGAACGCTTCCTGCTGTTGCGGAGCCGGAAGCTTCGCGATCAACAGCGCGTGCCCGATCCCGAGTCGTTCCGAGAGAAACGCGTCCGCGACCTCGGGAATGAGTTCGGTGAGCTTCAACCGGCCGGCAACATACGCGGGCGTTTTACCAGCGCGTTCCGCGATTCGCGGGACGTTGTATTGATGGTCCGGCAAGTCCAGCAGCGCGCGGAAGCCCTGCGCTTCTTCAAGCGGATGAACATTTTCCCGTTGCAGGTTCTCGATCACTTGCGCAACCAAGGCGTCGGAATCGCTCATTTGCACCACTCGAACCGGAACAGCATTCGATCCGGCGAGCTTCGCCGCTCGGAACCGTCGTGATCCGGCGACAATTTCAAAGTGCTCGTCAGCGACTTGGCGCACCAGCAGTGGCGCGAGTACGCCCTGCGAACGGATGCTGTCGGCCAGCTCTTTCAAGCTGGCCTCGTCAAAGCGCTTGCGCGGATTCGTCGGCGATTCGACAAGCTGCGAAATGGGCAGATCCCGATATTCCGGCGATTGGACAGACGTATTCTGTATGGTTTGCATTTGGATTCTCCTTGTTGGGTTAATTGAGTGGAGGGTTGGCCGTCGCAGTCTCACCAGGCTCGATCGCCTGGAGGATCGCGGCAGCGGTTTGCTGAATTACAGCCAGCGATTCGGCCAGAGTGGCTTTATCGCCGCCGTGAAGTTGCACGTAATCGGAAGAGGCGGTGTTCACGTCAAGCCCGATGGCAGACGCGACCACGAACGCGACCGCTTCGGCCTCGGTTTCACGAACCGTGTGCGTCGTTTTCGTGCGACGGTCGCCGCGGTGGAGTATTTCATGCGCGACTTCGTGCGCCAGAACGGCCAGATGCTCGGCGGGAGAAAGATCGGGTAGCAGTGTGATTTTGCCGCCCGAGGACATCCCCTTTGCCGGCGCGATGCGCGCATCGTATTCGAGTGCGATGTTCTGCCCGCCGACGAATTCGATCAGTCGTTTCAGGTAATCCTGTGGATCGCCGGTCACCGTTGCGAACTGCGGCAAATCGGTGCCGTCCGTCTGCGTCACATCCCAGATGTGGCAAGCTTTGAAGCCGAAGACGCGAGTCTTTTCGTTCTCCTCCATTTGCTCGTCGTCGGCATCGCGTTTGCGTCCGACCATCGGAGCCAGGATCACGATCCCCTTTTCACCCTTGCGAACGTGTCGTCCAAGCGTGAGCCAGAAATGATAGCCGCCAACGTGAGTCGCTTCGGGACGCTGGCTGTAAATGAGGAGAATGTTGCCCCACGAATAGCGCCGGAATCGGGACATGACGGCGAGGTACTGCTTGAGCATCGCGCTCTGGCCCTGTTCAAGAGCCGTCATCAGACAATCGAGAGCGGATTCGCTGAGCTGTTTGGCTTGTTCGGTGTTCATGTTGTCACCTCCTGTGAAGAGCCGCCCTCAGGCAGCGGCTCCTTCGACGACCATCCCGACCTTCGAGCGATCGAGCTTCGCGATCCCGGTGGCGCGGATCTCGGTGATCGACTTCTTCACGTCGGCTGACTTCTTGCCAGCGGCTTTCTGGACGTACTCGCGGGTGCGAATCTCGCCCTCGATCTGGAGGTGCATGCCCTTCGTGAGGTTGGCGGCATACTCGCCGAGCCGGCCCCAGGCGATGATCCGATGCCAGGTCGTCTCAGACTGCCGTTCGCCGGTGGCGCGATCCTTCCAGCTCCGCTTGGTTGCGAGCGACAGTAGGGTGAAGGAAGCGTTGTTGCGGGTGGTTTTGACCTCGGCGTCTTTGCCAAGGAATCCGGTGAGTGAAACTCGATTTGCGTACATTTTTCTGGTCTCCTCTTTCTGCTCCCGAATGTCTCTCGGGGCACACCTCCCGAAGGGCGCGAGGCGCGCTGCTCCCAAGGCAAGGGCTGCATTTTCGGGAAGGGGACCCAAGCTCGTCTTGGGGAAGGAGTCCGGAAAAAGCAGAAGCCCGCAGTCCGCCGGGCGCAGCTACCGCGCCGAAGCGGTGCCCGAGAGACTTAGGGGCAGAACGAGGTGACCGGCATGATTGTCGCAAATACTTTACAGGAACCGATTCTAAGCAAGATCCGAAAGAAACCACGCGAGGGACTTCATTTAACGGTGCCACGCAATCGGTACCGCCTTTGAGAGGCGAAAACTCGCGGGAATTACTGAAGCCACGCGCCGTAAACGCGGCATGGCCCAGCCAAGAAAAGGCGAGTTTCGCACCGAATGAACGTTTATTGAACGGAGAAACGAGAAGCAAAAGCGCAGCCGGAAAGTTAAAACCAGACCACAATTGGTACACGGCGAACCTGACTGGATTGGATGACCTGGCGATCTGTGCCCGGTAACGCGAGCGGGAGTGCCGGGATTGCACAACCATGGTGAGGGAGGAGGATCGGCCATGAAGAAGTAAGCCGACTCGTTACGTGCTCCGAAATCAACGGGCGCAAATATTAGGACTTCACAAACTCGACGCTGCCGGAGTAAGGCGGAGGTCCGGGAGCGAGTGATTCAGCAAAATCGGAACGGTATTCAAGCGAGCGGTTGCAACAGCATCGTCCGCTGACGCACCCATAGGTATGAATCTCAACAGCATGACGCGCGGTGTCGACATTGGCAACAAGAAGTGCCGGTATCTCGATCCCGGCGGGGCGATCGTGGCGGAAGGAAGTTCAACACCAATCGCGATAGCATACGGGCATTCTTCGCCGGCCTGCCACCACTGCGCGTCGCCTTCGAAGTCAGTGCGCATCTGGGTTGGGGCAGCGAACTGCTCAATGAATCGGGACATGCGGACGGCGCCCACGGAGTTACATTGCATCAACGTGTGAAGACGACCGCCAATCTCAATCTTGAATAACTTCCCCGAGTCATCGGCCACATCGTAGTGGAAACCCGCTGGAAGTTCGTAGCAGAAACGATAGGACTTCCTGTTTTCGCGCTCGCCGACAGAACGTGCATGACGAGCCGGGTCAAAACGATAGCGCCGGTTCCGCGCGTCGAGCCACGACCGGCCACTTGGACGCGAATAGAGTCAGCCTGTTCCATAATCTGCGGTTTAATCTGGGAGGTGAAGTCATCGAGTCCGCGGCGAGCGCTTCGGTTAGAGACCGGAGCCATTCCGCTCGGGCAGCCGTGTCTCTTTCGCCGCCGAGGCATCCGCGCCCTCAAAAGTTTAGGTGAGCGGCGCGTCCGCGGGCAGGTGCAGCAGCCAGCAATGCGTGACTCGTCCATGGAATCTTCGCATCGGTAGAATGTCTATCGAGACGAAACGGCAGCAGATAACCGTCTGATTTCGAATATCGGACTGGCGGAAGACCGATTCTTCGTTGGGAAGTTTCATTGCTTCGGGATCGTCAAAACCGCGGACCCCACCGGAGCCTCGGTGATCACCCAAATCCGGCCAATAGAGATCACCTGAAAACCGGCCAACGGAAGTAGCTGATCCAGGACATTCGAACGTGACGGAGATTTACCCTCCGTCGAGTGAATGTCTTGAGCGAAGAAAAGAAACAGCAAATCATCGCGTTGGGAAGGCTGGGATGGTCGCTGCGGCGGATTGAGCAGGTAGTCCATATCCGGCGCGAAACTGCCAGCGCCTATCTGAAAGCCGCCGGGATCGCCGTCCGGCGGCCAGGAGGATGGGGTCGCCGTGCGCCGGCAAAACCGGCCATAGAGGTGATCACCGACTTTGGCGCGGAGTCAGGTAGTCACAATGTGGTTCCCACGGAGCAACCGCCCGGCCACAGCTCCTCGACGAGTGCGTCGGAAAACTACCGCGAGCTGATCGAGCTGGGGCTTTCGCGCGGGCGCAACGCGCGAGCGATCTGGCAGGATCTGATCGATGCGCACGGCTTCACCGCCGGATACCTGAGCGTTCAGCACTACGTTCGCAAGCTGCGAGGCGCGGCCACGCAGGAAGCCTGCGGGGTGATAGAAACTGCGCCGGGCGAAGAAGCTCAGGTCGATTACGGCTCCGGCCCGATGGTGCGCGATCCGCAAACCGGTCGGTATCGCCGCACGCGGTTGTTCGTGCTCACGCTGGGCTACAGCCGAAAGTGTGTTCGGCTGCTGGTCTTCCGTTCCAGCGCGCACGTCTGGGCCGAACTGCACGAAAAAGCGTTCCGCCGGTTAGGTGGAGTCACGCGCACGCTTGTGCTGGATAATCTGCGCGAGGGCGTACTCACGCCAGATATCTACGATCCCACGCTCAATCCGCTGTTTCGCGACGTGCTCCAGCATTACGGGGTGATCGGCCTGCCTTGCCGCGTGCGTGACCCTGATCGCAAGGGCAAAGTCGAATCCGGAGTCGGACACGCACAAAAAACACCACTGAAGGGGCTGAGGTTCGAGAGCTTGGAAGAGGCGCAAACGCATCTGGACCGCTGGGAAGAGCGTTGGGCTGACACGCGCATTCACGGCACCACCAAGCGGCAGGTCTCCACGATGTTCGCCGAAGAGCGCCCGGCACTGCTGCCGCTGCCGATCGAGCCATTCCGCTACTACCAATACGGCGAGCGCACTGTACATCTCTAGACGGCTGCGTCGAAGTCGAAGCCGCCTATTACAGCGCGCCGCCTGGATGGATCGGTCGGCGCATCCGCGTGCAGTGGAATGGCACGCACGTCCGATTGATCGATCCGCTAACCGGGCAACTGCTGCGTGAGCATCTGCGGCAGGAACGCGGCCGACATCGGATCAAAGATGAAGACCGCCCCAGCCGCACCCCACTTTCTACGCAACAGTTGCTCGCGCGCGCGGAAAAAGCCGGGCCTCACATCGGCGCGTTGTGCCAGGCCCTTCATCGCAACTACGGACAAGTCGCCGTCCGTAGGGTTCTGGGCGTGCTCTCGCTGGCGAAAAAGTACGGCGTCGCTTCCACCGACGACGCCTGTGCGATGGCTTTGGAAGCCGGCGCTTGCGAATACAAATTCGTGCGCCGATATCTGGAACACAATCCACAACTACCACTGAGCTTGCGCCAGGTCGATCCGCTGATCCGCCAGCTCACGCTGTACCGCGATCTCATTGAACGCCGAACGCAAGACTCAAACCCATCTCAGGAGAATCAACCATGAACGTCATTGAACTGGAACGCTCGCTGCGCCAACTGCGGCTCGGCGGAATGGCCGATGTGCTCGAAACTCGGCTTCGCCAGGCGCAAGCAGAAGCCATGGCTCCCATTGATCTGATCTCGTGCCTGGTTTCCGACGAACTCACTCGCCGCGCCGACCGGCTCCTAGAACGTCGGCGCAAACAGGCCGGCTTCCGCGATCCCGATCGCAGTCTCGATAACTTCGACTTCAGCTTCAACCCGAAAATCAATCGCAGCCTGGTGTTCGATCTCGCCACCGGCGCATTCATCCAAAAGCGCGAGGATGCGTTGTTCCTTGGCCCCGGCGGCCCGGGCAAAAGTCACTTGGCGCAAGCGATCGGCCAAGCCGTGATCCTGCAAGGCTACAAGATTCTTTATCGTGAAACGCACGTGCTGCTCGACGAACTCGCCGATGCGGTCACGGATGGCACGCGCAAGGAATACATCGAAGAAATCTCTACCGTGCCCCTGCTGATCATCGACGACTTCGGGATGCGCAAACTTCCGCACACTGCAGCCGAGGACCTGCTGGAAATCATCATGCGCCGCTACGAACGCTTCAGCACTTTGTTGACCTCGAATCGCCCGGTAGAGGACTGGGGTAAGCTGCTGGGCGATGTGGCCGCCGTGAGCGCGATGCTCGATCGTCTGCTGCATCACGGTCACGTACTCAAGTGCGGCCCGCGAAGCTGGCGCACGAAAACCGCCGCCGCTCCGTAAGGAAAAAACTCCCTTATTGCGAGGGCGCTGCCCTCGCGCTCCCGGGATTTATCGCTTTTCCGCCAGAAATGGCCTTCGTCTAACTTCCCGCTCTGCCTGCGCCAGCTCTTCTGACGACCAATATGATCGTCGCGATGGCGAGATAGGCCGAACCGAGGTCCACAACCAACGGTATCCACCACCATACCCTTAATGCCGGAAACGGGAGAGTGAAGCAGGCCACGATTCCTGCCAGTCCCCCCACCAACGGAATCAGTGATCGGTTCTTTCCATGGAGATACCATCGAAGCGCAATGCCAGCGTTGCCGATCGCGATCACCGAAAACACTAACGCAAAAAGCCATCCCATTCGCTATAGTCAATGACGCTCAAAACGCCGAAAAGGGCGGCTACGCCGCCCTCCCCATTCCGGCCCTGAGCCGGCGCTCCGGTCGCATCCCTGCGTTGCCGTATCCTCCGCTCAGGTGGGATCAGTATAAACCGCGCGGCCGGCCGTTGAAAATATTTTGCAGAACCACACGGGGACAAGGTATAAATGATCTTGTTCTGGATCGGCTCGTGGGCCGGTTTTGAAGTGATCACATATGGCCGGTTTCCAGGTGATCACCGAGGACCGGAGTTCAGAAGTAGCGATCGAAGAATCGATTCTCTTGCGTCATCACCATGAGATGACGAATATCGCCAAGGGAAGTTCGTACTCTGCTGCGCCAGTAATCGCTGTACATTCGGCTGCATCAGCGAAGCGGTCGAAGACGTTCCGGCCGCACCTTTCAGGATGCTACGTGGCGTCCGAGGCGTTGGAGGGTTTTCATCCTACCCAAAAAAGATGAATGTTCGATAATACCCCGCTGTTTCTAGTCTACCGTGTCGTAAATAAATAGACTAATGGCGGCGTGCCTCGGGATCCCTAATATGGGTTTTGGCAGAGGTGCGTAGGTCAGTTGTTGTGGGAACCGGTGAACACCGAATCGCGCCACTGGAAACCGGCGGATTCGATCGCCGCTTTGGCGCCGGTGAGGAATGAACGGGCTGAGGCGTCAGGAGGAAACTTAAAAACCCCGCTGAAGACGATCGGTTTGCCTTTTGCAGCCGGGTAGGTTTCCAGGATCTCACCGCTTTCAACGAAGGCCAGGTAGCGATTCAGTTTGGTCTGAAGAAGCAACTGATGCGCCGTGCTGTCGGACCAGTCCAGATGGTCACTGATCGTCAGAATAACCTCTCCGGTGAGCCGATCCGTGCTGATAAGGTCGATTACGTCTGGCTGTTCAACTGACAGAGCAGGCTTGCCGAAAACTCATCCTCTAATCCGCCTCTGCTGGCGTTTGTCGGTAGCGATTGACTTTTCGGATGATACGGCTGGCGCTGGCGACCCACTGAAAAGGGCGCGGACTTGTGTTGTAGATACGTATATAGTCCTGGATCGATTTCGTCAGGTCGCGAACGCTTCGGAAGGTACCACGGCGAATTCTTTTGCGGGTCATCTCGGCAAATCAGCGCTCAACCTGATTGAGCCATGATGAACTGGTCGGAGTGAAGTGCACGTGATAGCGTGGCCGCTCGGCAAGCCATTTCTTCACTGCCGGGTGCTTGTGCGTGCCGTAGTTGTCGAGCACGAGGTGGATGCCGAGATCGGCTTCGACCGAGTCGTCGATGCGATCCAGAAATCGAAGGAATTCCTGGTGCCGGTGACGCGGCTGGCACTCGCCGATCACCGTTCCTTCCAGAACATTCAGGGCGGCGAACAGTGTGGTGGTTCCGTGGCGCTTGTAATCGTGTGTTTGCCGTTCCGGCAGACCCGGCCGCAGGGGAAGAATCGGCTGCGTGCGGTCCAGCGCCTGAATCTGGCTCTTCTCGTCCACGCTCAACACAATCGCCTTATCCGGCGGATTCATGTAAAGCCCCACGATGGCGCGCACCTTCGGAGCAAAATCGGGATCGCTGCTGAACTTGAACGACTCGACCCGATGCGGCTGCAGCTTGTGTTTCTTCCATATCCGCAGCACGGTCGCCGGACTCACCCTCTGGCTCAACGCCATAGTTCGCACGCTCCAGTGAGTCGCATCTCTGGGGACCGTTTTGATGGTGGCCTCCACGATGGCGGCTTCCTTGTCTTCGGAGATGCGCCTGGGGCGCCCGCTGCGCGGTCGGTCGCCAAATAGCCCGGCGAGACCGTCTGTCTCGTATCGCTTCCGCCACAACAACACGGTCGTAATCGTTGTGGACAGGTCCCGTGCCAGAAGATGGTTGGCGCGCCCTTCGGCCGCGCCCAGAACGATGTTAACGCGCAGCAGAATACCCCTCGGAATGCTCCGCTGCCGACTGAGCGCTACCAATTCCTTGCGGTCCGACTTGGTGACCTCAAGCTTTGGCGCAGGTGGGAGTGGCATGTCCATTCCCAGTATGCAGTCAATCCTACTATTAGTCCAGTTATTTTAGACACAGCAGACTAGAATTGCGGATTTCGCAGTGCCTCACCGATCTCTCGCACCCGATCCATCGTGATGCCGTTTCGCTGTTCGATTGCTAACGGATGCGAGGCATCCGTCAGTTCGAAATGGGGCCGCCGACCGACTACCTGCGTCAAGACTCGCAACTCAAGATTCAGCGTGCTCGGATAAATCGGAATCGGCGTGTTCAGCCAACCGACAAACGGCGGTTCCCCCTCACGACCCTCCACGCGCCACATCCGATTCGCGCGCGCAAAATCTGGTTCGCCCACCTGTGCCCATACACCCCAGATGAATGGCTCGTCCCCGCCAATCACCGGGATCGGAATTCGTCCGCGAATGTAAAACGCCTTGTGGTCGATCGCGCATTGATCCAGCGTGAACACAATACGGCGGTCCAATTCTGCTTCCGGAATCGCGGCGACCGCGGATGGCGCTTTGACGCTGTAGCTCATGGACAAGCTGCGAGCAGAATCCGCCGGCTCATGGTTCATGCACATCATGTTACTATCTGGGGTAGAGTTCGCGGATTACTTATCAACATCTACGGATTCGACCAAATCTGAGTTCTTTCCTTTGTCCGCACCGCCAAGCACGAGGATTCGCTGGCCGTCTGAAACGATCCGATGCGCAACGCGCGGCGTCGCTTGTCCGGCTTTTTCCCATTGCTGTCTCGATTCATCGAGCCGATATAGGCCACCATCGGCGACGCTTACATAAAGTTTCCCGTCGTGCATGCAAGCGGCAGGGGAAAAGCCGTCGATCGCGGATCCTCCAGGCAATGCGGGACCTTGAGACCAGGCGCCGATTGCCGGGTCGTAGATGGAAACCGTCCTGACGATCGCACCATGTTCGTCGAGGCCGCCAAGAACGTACATCTTCCCTGCATCGGCCGCTGCGATCAAGGCTCGCCGTTTGAACGGTTGCTCCGCGCTCTTCCACTCCAGTTTCTTCGCGGAGAGATCCATAATTTCGATCGTGTCGAGCCATATCGAAGGCTTCTTACCCCTCAAGATCCAGCCACCCACTACGATTAATTTGCTGCCGATCACGGCCACATCGTGTGACGACCGCGGCTCGGGTAGCGGAGGAAGCGATTCCCATTTTCGCGTTTTCGGATCGTACCGTACGCAGTCCGCCACCGAGACCATATCGGATTTCTCTCCTGGCTTATTTCGCGGCTCCATGCCTCCGATGCGGTAAATCGCACCTTTATACGCGGTCAGGTTCATGCCCTGCATCGCCGGACCCGGCGGGAGTTCTTCCCATCCTTCTGGATGTGCGAGGTTCAGCCGGGAGAAGCGGCCGGAAACAGCAGCCGTCGAATAGCTGTGCGTGGTCGCGACATGTCCTCCATAAACATAGAGCCATCCGTCGCTGGCTACGGCTCCGAAACTCGCGGCCGCTTCTGGCAAAGTGGCAAAGCGAGTCGCTGCCGGCGCGGCATCGAATACCAATGTCGCGTAATTGCGGGTTTCCACGTATGTTTTTCCGTCGCGCTCTCCACCCGAATTTTCCCAATAACGCGCCCAAGCGCCATAGCGACCGGGTTGAGTTAGTTCCGCGGTGAGGCCGTCCGCATCCGTGGTGAGTTTCTTCTGAGTGCCGTCCGGGAGAATCACGGTTACTTCCGATGCGGGGAGCGGATTGCCGTGCGCCAGCACTTTAAGCCGCAGCGATCCGGAGCGTCCAATCGGAACAATCTCGACCGGCGCGGCATTTCCTACCGTAGCCTTCGGATCGAAAGCATCTCCCAAAATAGTTTTCGGATAATAGACCAGGAGATATGACTTTTCCTGACCGCGCGCCGTCAAACCGAGGTCGGTTGTTCCGTGGATGAGACGTGCGCCTCGTCCGGGCAGCGCCGTCTCATACGCCGAACCGCTTCGAGTTAGCGTCAACGGAATCTCTTTGCCATCGGCGTCACGAAGGCTAAGCTTGGTTCCGCTGATGATTCCCACATCAACTTCATCGCTTGGCTTCAGCTCTTCACTGATAAAGACCTGAGCCGTGGAGCCGTCCGCCGCGGGTACGACCCAAACAAAATGTGCTTCGGCGAAACTTGCCATCGTTAACAATAATGCAGCAACGAATTGAGCTTTCATTTGATCCCTCTCATTTTTCTGTCCATTGCATTCAAGTCTTCTTTAATGCTCGTGGTGCGGTAGCGAATAGCGCATCCCGATGCGAAAGGTGCGGCCGTAATCGAAACGATCGTAGGATGGCGGGTTCTGCTCCAGCTTCTTATCCCGGCTGTCGGCGAGGTTGTCGATTGCGCCGAATATCTGCAATCCGCGTCCCAGTGTCTTTGAGGCATACAAATTCCAGATCGCATAACCATAAGCCCAATCTGCCGGTGTACCGTCGCTCGCCGCGGCAGCTAGCCAATCGCTAAAAAAGGTACCCCTGACATTCGCCAGCAGACCCCAGCGCGTTTTCGAGTATTCCAGTTTGATGTGTCCCTGATTGCGGTTGCGGTTCGGAAGCCAGGTATGATCGATTGTGTCCACGGCTTCGAGATAGGTGTAGGCGCCTGAGAATTTCAGCGTCGGCGAGATCGCGATTCGTCCGGCCACATCGAAACCCTGTGTGTATGCGCGATCGACGTTCAGATTGATAAACGTGAACGCTGCCGCACCGCCGGAATCGTAGCCGAACGTTCCAGGCACGCCATACTGGGCGAGTAGGGAGCCCAGCGCAGACCCGGCGCAATTTTGACCGCTGGTCTCATCGCAAACCAGGACGTTATCGATGAGATTCTTCAGATTGTTTCGGAAGAGATTTAGAGACATCTGAAAGCGGCCCTGAGTGAATGTGCCTCCCGTGGAAAAGCTCTGGCTGGTTTCCGGCTTGAGAGTCGGATTGCCGATCACCTGGTAGCCGTATTCGAGGTGCAGAAGCTGATAATAGAGCTCGCCTAGATTTGGAGCCCGGAAACCTAACTCAAAGCCAGCGCGCCACACGAAATGATCATTGATGCGGTACACCAAACCCGCTTTCGGAACGACGTGATTCCCATAACTGGAATTATTCTGAAAGCGCCCGCCCAACGTGAGAGTCAGGTTGCGAAAGGGCTGCATCCGGTCCTGGAACCACAGATCGTTGGTCGTGAGCTGCTGGCCTTCGTTACCATTAACGATACGGTTGTCACCTTTGTAGCGATCCTGCACCCACTCGTAGCCACCCTGGAAATAATTCCAGCTACCGATGCGCTGGCCAACCGTAAAATCACCGCGATAATAGTCTTCTTCGAGATTGCCGGGATCAAAGGCTGAATTTGGCACGCCAATCAAGTCACTAATCGAGTCCTGAAGGAAACGGGAGTCATAGAAACGCACCTGGAGCGTGGTCGACTGGGTAGGAAGAAAGTGGCCAGTCAACGCGTAGGTTTGCGTGCTGTCGTTGCCGTGCAGCGTCGTCAGCGCGGACGCAAATGGATTGTTGGGATCGACGCCGACCGATTCGGTGACGCCGTTCTGATGATCATGATACGCCGTCGTCGTAAACCCGATCGCGGCGCGAGGTGAAAACGTGTAGCGCAATTTGGCGAGGATGTTCTGCCGATCTTCCTGCGCGCCTACCGTGGTGGGCGGAATCAAGGAGTAGGAATCGATGTAATGATCTTCCAGATCGAGAAATCCCGTAAGATTCTTCCATTGACCGCCAATATCGAAGCGCCCGTCGACCATGCCCAGAGACCCTCCTGAAATCTGCGCGTCGATGTCGAGCGGATCGGATGGATCGCGCGTGATGAGATTGATCACGCCACCCAGGGCGTCAGTTCCATACAGCGCGGAGGCCGCACCTTTAACCACTTCGACCTGTTGAATGGGTCCGACGCTCTGCTGATTCAGGTAAACGAAACCCCCGTCGATACCGCGGCCGCTTGCGAGCGGGAGACCGTCCATCAGGACCAGAGTCTCTTTCGAATCCATCCCGTCGATCTGCTCGCCGCCGGTAACTCCGATTCCATAACCCTGCGCACGAGTTACTACTCCGGGAACTTCGTTCAACACATCGCCAATCCGCTCGTATCCAGTGTCCTGCATTTCCTGATGAGTAACCGCCAGAACTTTAGTTGGCGAATCCTGCTCAAGCTCCGCGATGCGCGAGCCTGACACGACCGTGATCTGTTGGTTGGAACTGGCAAGAGACAGCCGCACGTCGCCCTCGTCCTTATTTTCTCCCGCAATTAAATCCACGTTTGCCAGATCGGTTCGCAACCCGCGATTCGCGATCGAGACGGAGTAGTTTGCAGGACCCAACCCGCTGATCGAAAATGTTCCGTCCGTGTCGGTCTTTCCTGTCACGACGGATCCGGTGAGTACATTTCTGACTGTTATAATCGCGTCCGCAACCGCCAGGCCGCTGGGATCGATGACGTGTCCGCGAATCAAGCCGGCACCCTGACCGGTTTCCGAAAGCGGAGCCGGCGTCTGCGTCTGCCCCCACGCGAAGCCGCCGATGAGTAGCCATACGGACAGCATCCACAGTACGGCATGAGCCGCTGTGTGCCGTCGCAATACCGTTCTGGTTGTTTCAGGAACCGCTTTTCGAGCCATCTGACATTTCTCCTTGAATGTTCATCTGGCCGGCTCCCGTACAGAACGGGCGCGCCAGCCTTCCGGGTTGTTCATCGCGGCCCCGACGGACGCTTCGCCAAAAGTTTTTCCGTCGGGACCGCCTTAATTTGTGCCTACTGCTTACAAGTGCTCACGGATCATCCTGGTTCCTCTGCAATTGCGGACTCAAAGTTCGCCGCGCTGGTGTTGACTAACGCGACGAATTGCATGTAAACCTCGATTGAGAGCAGTACAATCACGGGACCCACTTGCATATGGATGTTGTCGCAATCGCCGCAATGGTAAATGCGCCCGAAGTTCTCAATGCTTGCCAGAATCGTTGCAGGTGTCTCCATTTCGTGCTCCTTCGCGCTAGACTCTCGCGGTGACCTGAACCGCTGGCGTACCCGCCAGCGCCGCCGATCTGCGCGTTTTCCATCGCCACAAGCGCCGGCAGGCCAACCAAATGCCGGTCCAGGCAAGTATCGCGGCTCCGGCGGATGCGATTGCCGCCACGGTTTCACCCGCGACGCCGCCCGCTTCACCCGTATGCAGGAATCGCAGCCAGGATCGCACCCGACGACCGGCGTTGTAACTAGAAAACGGCTCCCATCGGATCACAGCCCCGGTACGCCGATCGAGCGTGAGTTGAGAACGCTGGTCGGGCCTTCCCCCACTGCCGGTGTCGATCGTAAAAGCCAGCGGCCCGCGGCTGCCTTGGGGCAGGCGTAGTGTGATGCTTTGCCACCCGGGCACCTGTTGCTCCGCCCGTTTCCAGGGTTCATTCAGTCCGCCAATGGAGGCCGCGCTTTGCGAAGCTCCCGCATCGCGCCCGTTCTCGTTCCGCCTCCTGCCTTCCGCACGCGGGCGCGCCGGCCCGCTTCCCCGTCTCGCGTTGTCCTGTAGCGGCATTTCGCTTCCCGTGAGCCGGTACACGAGGTTATTTGCCCACGGATACGACATGACGACTCCACTGAGCACAACGATGAACAGCGGCAGCGCGCACCAAATTCCGATCACATGGTGCCAGTTGAAGTCACGCGCTCTTCCGGAAAGTCCGCGCCGGAAAAATGCAACGGCTCTGACGTTTTGAATTGACCACTTCCGCGGCAGCCATAGAAACGGTCCAGACATGACGAGGAGCAGGAAACCCAGATTGCAAGCGCCCGTTACCGCTCGTGCCGTTTGGCGTCGTTCGAGCGGCGCTCCGAGCCAACGATGCCAGTTTTCAACGGACTGAAAGAAAGCTCGCGTCGAATGCGACGATTCCCCCAGGATCTTTCCCGAGTACATGTCTACGAGCAACACGTGTTCGCGTCCGAAGCCGACCTCCGCCGGAGCCGCCGGGCCGGACCGTAGGCTGATCGAAGACGGCGGATCGCCGTTTGCGGCGAGCACGCCTGCAATGATCGTTTCGATTGGCAATCGCTGGGAGCCAGGAGTTGGAGGCGTGGAACGGAACGACCGGTCCCCCCAATTCGTGATCTGGCGCTGGTAAGCGAGCAGCACTCCCGTCACGGACATGAGGAACACGACCACCCCGGCGCTACAACCGATCGTCAGGTGAATCCAGAACAGTATTTTTCGTAGACTCATAAGTTTTTTAGACGCAATCCGCGACACCAAGGCCGTCCGAGCGGCCTTATAATAAGGGGGTCGCCAGCCTTCCGGGTTGTCGGTACGCGGGTCTCTGCGGTGCTTCGCCAAAAGGTCCGTGGAGATCCGCTTCAGTGCTTGACGGAAGTTTCCTCCTGTTCGAGCCAGCGTGACGAACACTTGCGGCAGAATCCGCCGAGTTCCAGCCGCGCCACACGCACTTCGAAACCGGTGTTTCGGGCGATCTCTTCCTCGAGGCGATCAAACTGGGGGCTCGAAAAACTCCTGAATCATCCCGCAGCCGCCTTCGAAGTGCATGAGGTCGAGTTCGTCGATGAAGCCGCAGCTTTTTGAGGAGCTCGGTCGTGCGGTAGACCGTGGCGCGGTCAATCGAGGGCTCGCGCTTTCGCGCCAAGGCCAGGAGTGCACCGCCGTCCAGATGGGAGGTGGCTTCCTGGATGACGGAAATGACGGCGCGCCGTTGCGAGGTGAGCCGAACGCCATTAGAGAGAAGCTCGTCGAGAAGTCGTCGTCGCTGCATGCTAGAGGGCGTGAAGGTTCCACCATACTTTTGCAACTGAATCGCAACTAATCATGCGGAAAGGCTGTTTCCGCAGGCAATGCGGAGATGAGAAAGCATCGCAATGTGTATTCCAGATCAAATCGGACCTCTTCGGTCCATGTTAGGGAAAGAGCCATGCTGAAGTCAATGAAAATCAGCAAACGAGTTGCAACTGGAGTCGGGCGGCCTCTCGGCCCTACGAACGGTTTACACAATCAATTCTCAGGAGTCCTAAACTCCCAGAAGAAGAGCGTGAAAGCAGAAGGCATGAAGCATAGCTCTTCTTTGGTGGGGTTCCTTCTGGTCAGATATTGGGGCTCGGGACTCGCCCTAAGCGATGTCGACCTTTGGATTAGGGAGTTGGGCCAAGCAATATACTTCACGTTGCAACGGCACCTCGCCCGATTTCTCAGGCCAATGGAACAGCAACGATTTACAATTCGGTTCCTTGGTACAAGATGACCCTGGCAGGACGCAAACTGACGCGGAATCGGAGGCCAAGCCGACTCCGTAGGCTATCCGCGTCGTGTGATTTCACCGTCTCACCGTGAGTACTCTTCTGAGAGGATCACTCGCGATGGGCGTTGCAGCTAGAGGTCGCTTCAGTTTCTCAGCAGGCTCACGAGCGCCTCTTCATTCAACTCGTCTAGGCGGATCAATCTTGCACCCATTGCACCGGCCAATTCGGGCAATGGGTTTACGGATGGGCTGCCGATCGAAGAATCGACGATCAAGCTGGGACAAGGAATGCTTCGGGCTGCGTCCAGGGCGTCTTTCCAGGGGTCAACGGCGGTACGTGCGACGTTCGCGCGGCCGTCTGTAATCAGAATGAGCACCGCGGACTCGTTCACGAGAGACGCGACGAGTTCCAGAGCATGGGCGAGCGGCGTTCGGCCACCCGTGGGTAAAAATTCCAGCGCGCGATGTGCGGCGCCGGCGTCGCGGCAGAGATCGAGAACTACTTGCGCTTTTGCGCCGCGGAAGGCGATCACAGCCACTTCGTCGCGATGGGTGACGGACGATTCGAGCAATGCGGCAACGAGGCCCTTTACCGCACTCATTCGCTGCTGCGCGGCGTGGGAGCCGCTGGCGTCCACGGCAAAGATGAACCTGGTGCCGGAGTTCGGCTGTGCTGCTTTGAAAACCAGTTGATCACTCTGCAATCGGGCGATTCCGGTGTTGCGGAAGGATTGGGTGAAACTGGCGACGACGTGAAGCTGGTCGCCGGTTGCGGCGCTTGAGGTATCCGATCGCATTCGCGGCGCGACGGCAGTGTTTCCGCGCATCAAGCCGGAATTTTGAATCCGCAATTCGGGCGCGGCGTGCGGATCGGGAGAGAAGACGCGTTCGCCGGATTCGGCAGTGCCGTTGCGATCCTCGGCCGCCGAACTGGAATTCGGTTGCTGCGGTCGCGGCGGACGATCCGCGGACTTGGTCCGATGATGCAGGACCAGGGGAAGCACGGCCGCGACGTCGGCGGTGCCGGCTTCGCTCTGCTGCCGAAGCGCCGCATGCGCGATCGCTGCGCGAAGAACGGCGAGATCGGCGCGCAACGAAGCCACGCCGGCTGCGCAAATTTCATCCGAAATCGCGAGAAGTAAATCGCTGGAAAATCGAATTTCGGACAGCCGGGACCGACCATCCGTGATCAACTTCTTGAGCTCGTGCTGCGGGCCCTCGAACTCTGCACAGAAACTCGCCGGACCGGCGTCGAAGCGTAATCTCGATTCGACGATTCGAGCTCGGTCCAGGGCCTCGCGCGGCGCCTTTACGTCGACGGACAAGGCGAAGCGATCCAGTAACTGCGGGCGTAGCGCGCCTTCCTCGATGTTCATGCTGCCGAGCAGAATAAATTGCGCCTCATCCGAAGCGCTGAACCCATCGCGCTCGACATGGTGCCGGCCGCTGGAGGCGACGTCGAGCAATGCGTCCGTCAGTGAATCGGCGAGCAGGTTGATTTCGTCGATGTACAAAACGCCGCCGTGCGCTTCGTGAATCAAGCCGCGTTTGAGACGGGCCGCGCCTTCAAGAGCCTTTGCCAGATCGAGTCCGCCTAAGAGCCGATCCTCAGTCGTGCCGATCGGGACGTTGAGAAACGGCGCGTTTTCAGGAAGAATGTCGGCGAGCGCACGCGCCGCTGTGCTTTTTCCGGAACCTTTTTCGCCTTTGAGCAGGACACTCAATCGCCAGTCGACCGCGGCCAGCATCAGTGCGAGCTTCAAGTCGTCCTGGCCGCAGATGGCCGAGAAGGGAAAATTCATCGCGTCTCCGGGATTCGTTCGTCGCGTGATTCGAGAATTGCCTCGCTATCGGCGACCGTCTGGCGCAATTGCGCGATCATCTCTTCGGACGGATTGTCCCACAACCCGCGTCCTGCGGCTTCGAGTAGACGCTGCGCGATCGCATTCAGCGCCCATGGATTCGATTTTCCGAGAAACTCGCGCATCGCAGGATCGAGAGCGTAATGCTCCGCCAAGCCCTCGTACACGAAATCAGGCGCAATGTCGGCGGCCGCGTCGAAGCCGAGGATGTAATCGACAGTCGCCGTCAATTCGAGCCCTCCTTTATATCCGTGGCGCTGGATGCTGGCGATCCATTTCGGGTTGACGACGCGGCTGCGATAGACGCGCAACGCTTCTTCGCGAAGATCGCGAACACGGCTCGCTTCCGGGCGCGCCGAATCACCGAAATACGCCTTCGGCTTCGCGCCGGTGAGGCTGCGAATGGTGGCGACCATGCCGCCGTGGAATTGATAGTAATCGTCGGAATCGAAAATATCGTGTTCGCGATTGTCCTGGTTATGCAGCGCAACCTGTACGGTTTTCAGGCGCTCAGCGAAAATTTCGCGCGCGTCCGCGCCGTAGGAATTTCTGCCGTAAGAGTAGCCGCCCCATTCGAGAAACACTTTGCCGAGATCGTGGACGTCGCGCCAGTGCCCGGTTTCCATCAACTGCGAGAGGCCGACACCGTAAGAGCCCGGTTTGGTTCCGAAAATTCGCGCGAGGGCTTTCTCTTCGGCTTCTTCCATGGGTTCATCTGCGAATTTTTCGAATTCGGCGAGGTAATGTTTGCGCGGAAAATTCTGTTCGGGCGGCTCGTCGAGCGCAACCACGAGACGCACCGCGTCGTCGAGAAGGTTTATGAGATGCGGGAACGCGTCGCGAAAGAATCCGCTGATGCGCAGCGTGACGTCGATTCGAGGACGACGCAGTTGTTCGAGCGGAACCGCTTCGACGCCTTCGATGCGGCGCGATTGCGGGTTCCACACGGGACGAACGCCGAGAAATGCGAGCGCTTCCGATACGTCATCGCCCTGCGTGCGCATCTGCGACGTGCCCCACATGCTGAGGCCGACCATTTCCGGGTAATGACCTTCCTCCTTTATATAGCGCGCCAGCGTTTCCTCGGCGAGTTGTTCTCCCACTTGCCACGCGGCAGCAGACGGCAGCGCGCGTGGATCGACGGCGTAAAAATTGCGGCCGGTGGGCAGAATATTGGCCATGCCTCGCGTCGGCGCGCCCGCGGGTCCGGCGGGAACGTAGCGACCCTCAAGAGCATTGAGCACATTTGCGATCTCTTCGTCGACTCGTTCGAGTTTCGGCATGACATCGCGGCAGGCGAATTCGAGCACGGCGCGAACTTCGGGCGGCGAATCTGCGATCGAAGCGAGTTGAAATCCGTCTTCTTCGAGTTGTGTGAAAATTTTGAATGCAAGGCGATCGAGTTCGCGCAACACGTCGGCATTCGAGTGGCAACCGACGGCGCCGATTCCCCTGGGCGGTTCAAGGCGTGCGCCCGGATGGTCGAGCAGTTCGCGCAGTTCGTAGCCATGCTGCTTTGCGAGTGACTCCTGAAGGCCTGGGACGCCGGCGTTCGGTAAGCGCGTGAGTGAGCGAAGCATGTCGGCGAGCGGCGGCATTTGGCCGAGCACATGCAAGCCGTCGCGAATCTGCGCGAGGCCCAACTCGCAGAGATAGCCGTCAATATCTTCGATCAGATGCGCGACCTCGTTGCCGCTCATTTCGGCGAGCGTCACCGGCACGCCTTCCGTGTTCGTCTGCTCGTCCCATTCATGTTTGTGATCGCCATGGTCGCGGGCCAGCATGTTTTTCAGATCGAGATCGGCGCGAAGATTCGTCCGTTCGATCAGCTCCCAGATCTGGCGTTGCAGGATCGGCAGCTTCGACGGGTCCAGCTTTTCGAGCGAATAATATTCGTTGACGAGCTGATTGAGTTCCGCGAGCGGACCGTACGTTTCAGCGACGGTCATCGGCGGCGTCAAGTGATCGACGATCACCGCGTGCGCGCGGCGTTTCGCCTGGCTGCCTTCGCCGGGATCGTTAATGATGAACGGATAGATCAGCGGCATGTCGCCGAGCAGCAGATCGGGGAAGCATTCTCGCGAGAGCCCGATTCCTTTGCCGGGCAGCCATTCGAGCGTCCCGTGCTTGCCGACGTGGATGATCGCGTCGGCTTCCCACCCGCCTTCGGTGCGTGGCGCGGCGAGCCAGCGATAGAACGCGGCGTAATGATGCGTCGGCGGAAGATCGGGTGTGTGATAAATCGCATCGGGATTCATCCCGTAGCCGCGCGGGGGTTGGAGCGCGACGATCGCGTTTTCCATTTCAAGCGCGGCGAATAAGTAGTGCGATGCCTCGCGCCAGGGTTCTTTCGGATCGAGTCCCGGCTCTTTCCACGACCGGATCATTCGTTTGCGAACATTTTCGGGAAATGCGTCGAACCACTCGCGGTATTTTGAAACTGCAAGCCGCTTCGCCTGCGCCGGATTCAGCGGATAGTTTTCGTCATAACTGCCGCGCGCGAGCAGCTCATGCAGAATTGCATCGCCATCGGCGGGCAAGGCGCCGACCTCATAACCGCGGCCGCGCATCGCGCGGAGAAGATTCAACAGGCTGGCCGGTGCGTCCAGGCCCACGGCATTCCCGACTTGCGCAGCTTTGCTCGACGAATTCGTGAGCACGAACGCGATGCGCTTTTGCGCGTTCGGCTTCTCGCGCAGCGCGACCAGCCGCGCCGCGATTCCCGCTACACGATCGATTCGTTCGACATGCGGCGTGTACAGTGCGCCGTCATTTCCGAGTTGGCGCTCTTTGAAGGACACAGGAACCGTGATGATGCGTCCGTCGAATTCGGGAATTGCAACATTGATCGCCGTTTCAAGCGGATTCAAACCGCGAGAAGAAAGCTCCCAGGAAGCTTGCGGAACGCTCGCGGCCATGGTTTGTAGGATTGGGATGCCGAGTTGTTCAAGAACGCTAACATTATCGCCCGCCGGCGTAACGCGGCCCGTGTTCACTTCGCCCTGCGCGAAGGAGAGCGTCGAAATCAGTACGCTGGTTCGCGAATCGAGAAAAGCGAACGCGGCCGGTGATCCGTCGTGCTGCTCTTTCAGGCTTGAAGTGAAGATGCACAGCGGCTCCATTCCGCGAGCGGCCAGCGCATCGGCGAGCGCATCAAGGAATCCTGTGTTGCCGCTCAGCAGATGCGCGCGATAAAACAAAATCGCCACGACCGGTTTCGACGAATCGGCTTGTTTTCGCCAGTCCTCGATGTCCGCCCCTTCGACATCGCGGAGATAGACGCCGTGTTCGGGCATAGTCTGCGGGTCGCGATAGCCGAAACCGGTGAGCAACAGGCGGTCCGACAGAAATTTCAGGCACTCGATCAGGTTTCCGGCGCCGCCGCAGAGCAGATAACGCGTCGCGGCTTCGAGGACGTCGATCGGAACATCGCTCGCTTGCGCCATTGCCGGATCCAGCTCGCCCGTTCCGCTGACGAACAGCAGCCGCTGGCCGCGCTCGCGACAGCGCTGGCGCAGCAGTTCGACGCCGGGAATCGATTCGACCCTCCCGTGAATCCGCAGCATCACGATGGCGGCTTCGGCGAGTTCGCCATTGAGCGAGGCAAGCATCTGTTCCTCGCTCGCCATCGAGAGCAGTGATATCCCGAGTACGCGCATCTCCTGCGGCAGGTCGGCTCGCGCGTGGTCGAGCGTCATTAGATCCGTCCCGGCATGCGTCAGAACAGCGATCAGGCTCGGATTGACGGGCGCTTCCGGCGCGATCGCCGCCGGTTGTTTGGGGCGCGCTTTCCAATCGTAAAAATCGAAGGTGAAGACGGCGAGCTCGGCCGGAGGCGGCAGAAAACGGTCGGCGCGAATCATCGTTTCGATGTAATCGAAAATCATCCGGATCTGCCAGGGCTGTGAAACGGATTGAAAGAAAATCGATTGGCCGTCGAATTCCAGGCTCGCGACGTTGGCCAGCGGACACGGCCCCAGGCATCCGCCTTTGGTCAGGTGCAGCACGTTGCGCAGCTTGCGCTTGAGCCACTCCTCTTTATAGATCTCGACTGGAACCGGCGCGTAGCCGCGATCGGTGCGGCCGCAGCAGCACGCGCCATAGCAGTAGGAAAGATGGGCGCGGCGCTGCACGACGTTGATCACGCGGCCGTCGGCCCGAGTTACACGCTGGCGATACATCGCTAAAATCTCCTTCGGACGAGCCATACCAGATACGGTCCGCCGACCAGCGCCATCACCGCGCCGGCAGGCAGTTCCGCGGGCGCGAGCACGATTCGCCCGATGGTGTCGCAGCTCGCCAGTAGCACTCCGCCGAGCAGCATCGAACAAGGCATCAACACGCGATTATCGGGACTGATCCGGGCTCGCACTACGTGCGGAACGATCAAGCCGACGAAGCCGATCGGACCGGTCAACGCGATCGCGCCCGCGGTGAGCACCGAACCGCAGCAGTAGCCAGTCATCGTTAGGCCGCGGAGGTCCGCCCCCCGCGAAGCGGCCCAGGCTTCGCCTACGGCCAGCAGATTCCACCCGCGCGCCTGTGTGATCACGATGCTCGACGCAATCAGCACCACCACGCCAAAGACGAACAGCGCGCGATAGCTGACCGAATCGACGCTGCCGAGCAGCCATTGCGTGATCGAAAACGAGCGCCGGTCGTGCACCACGCTGTTGATCAGCAGAATGAACGCGGTGCAAATGCTGTTAAGCGCGATGCCGGAAAGCAGCAGCCGCACACCAGAAAGACTTCCGCGCTTGTAACTCGCTCCGGCTACGATCAGCAGCACCGCGGCGGCTCCGGTCATCGCTCCGATCCATGCCGCAGGAAATCCCAGTAGACGGTCGAGATCGAGCGCAAGCGTCACCACTGCGCCAAAAGATGCACCGGCCGATACGCCGAGCGTATACGGTGTCGCCAGAGAATCGCGCAACATCGACTGGAACAAACTTCCCGTGAGTGCCAGCGCGCCGCCAGCGAGTAATCCGAGCAGGGTTCGCGAAAGCCGAAGCTCAACGAAAATTCCATAGTCCGGCGCAGCTTTCGCGAGAACGCGATCGAGGCGAATCGATCCTCCAGCCCACGGCAGCAGGATCGCCGCGAGCAGAAAGGCAAGTGCCGATCCCCATATCCAGCCGACTCCGTGCGCCCCGCGTGAATTCATCGATACAACACCCACGGCAGGCCTTCTGGAGTGCGCGCCATTCGCAGATGTGGCGAGAGACGTCCGATCCAGGCAGGATCGGCACAGGCGTTTTCGACCGGGAAGTCCGCGGCGATTTTTCCCTGGTCGAGTACAATGACGCGGCTCGAATGTGCCAATGCGAGATTCAAATCGTGCGTGACGGCGAGACACAACGCACCTTCGCGAGCCAGCGCCGCCAGCGTCCGAAAACATTCGACCTGTTGATGAACATCCAGGTAGGTCGACGGCTCGTCGAATAACATGACCGACGGGCACTGCGCGATGCAGGCCGCGAGCAACACGCGCTGCTGCTCACCGCCGCTCAGCGTCGAGAAATTTCGATCGCGAAATTGGAGGCAGTTCATACGGCGCATGGCATCTTCGGCGTAGATGCGATCCTCGGTCGATTCAAACCAGCGATCAGCGAACGCGTAGCGTCCCATAAGCACGACCTGCTCGACCGTAAACGGCAGCGCGGCGCGCGTCCCTTGCGGCAGATGGCTGATCCTGCGAGCGCGCTCCTTCGCGGGCCACGCGGCGAGCGCGCGGCCCTCTAGCGAAACCTCGCCCGCATCCGGCTCGCGCAAGCCGGCGATGATGTCGAGCAAGGTACTCTTGCCCGCGCCGTTTACGCCGGTCAGAACGATGAACTCGCCGCCGTCCGCGGAAAAGCTGACCGAGTCAAGCACCCGATGGCCAGGGTAGCCGAAGCTCACTTCGCGAACCGCAAGTCGCGCACTCATGGGCGATTCCGGTAGATGGTCGAACGCAGAAGCTCGACGGCTTCAACCACGCGCGGACCCGGCGTGGTCAGGGGCTCCGGCGGAAGAGCAAAAACGCGAGCGTTTTGCACCGCCCGAAGCTCACGATGGGCCAGCCATGGCCGATCATCTCCCGAAGCCGCATCGCTCATTCCCGAAACATCGAGAATCACATCGGGATCGGCGCGAACCACGGTTTCGAGTGAAATATGCGGATATGAAATGGCGCGCTCCGTCAGAATATTTTCGCCTCCAGCGATTTGGAGCAGTTCTCCCAAATACGCCGACGGGCCGACAGCGATGAGGTTCGTCAGCATCCCCGGCGTTCGGCCGACGATGACCAGTACTTTCACTTTCGCCTGGCCGGCTGTTTCGGCACGGAACGTATCGAGGCGGGCTCGGATCTGACCGTTCAGCTTTTCGGCGCGATCGTTTGCACCCGCGGCCATTCCGACCTCGCGAATCATTGCATACACATCACTCAGCGAACCGAGCGTCACTTCCGCATGGGCAATTCCGAGCGCCGACAAGCGATCGGCAAGACCGCTCGCGCCTTTGCGAAGAATGACCAGGTCCGGCCGCAGCAGCGCGATCTTTTCGGCGTCCGGTTTGATATAGCTGCCAACTTTTGGGAGCGAAACCGCAGCCGGGGGATAGCGGCAATAATTCGAGACGCCAACCACGCGATCTCCCAAGCCGATGGCGAAGAGCGTCTCGGTGATGCTCGGAAAGGTCGACACGATTCGCTGCGGTTGAGCCTTCAGCGCCAGTGCGAACACAAGGCCCGCGACCGCGCGAGCTACCATGCGCGCGACCACTTCGGCCCCGCCTTGCCGTTCATCTCCCGCAGCGAATTGGTCACACCCGCCTCGACTTCGATCTTGCGCGCGATCAGCCACAGCAAATCGGACAGACGGTTCAGATAGGCGAGAATGTTCGGCTCCACGGCTTCGCCCGATTCGATCAATCGCACCACGTTGCGCTCCGCGCGCCGGCAGATGGTGCGCGCCACATCGAAGGCCGCCGCGGTCGGATGCTCACCCGGTAGCGACCAGTCGGAAAGCAATCCTGGGATCGCTTCGATCTCGTGAACCTGCGCGGTCAATCCGTCCACCATCTCGATCGGGACCGGCACCTGCGGCTTGCGGCTCTCAGGCGGCGTCGCAAGGCCGGAACCGATGCGAAACAGTTCGCGCTGGATCAGTTTGGTTCTCTCGTGCAAATTCTCGTCTTCGCAATGCGATCGAGCCAAGCCCAAGGTTGAATTAAGCTCGTCGACTGTTCCGTAGGCTTCGACGCGCAATGACGATTTCGAGACGCGAATTCCTCCGGCAAGGCCGGTTTGTCCGCCGTCGCCTCGCTTGGTGGCAATGCTCATAAAACATCTCCCTTCGGTGCCAGGGCACGCGCCGGCCACATCTCGCGCAATTTTCGCCGTGCGACTTTCCACGCGATCACGAGAGAGGTCACGGATAAAGCCGTTCCACCCAACATCAGCGCCAGGACGACTACATCCCACGCCGGACGATGTGCATAAAGCCAGGGCAAGTCGATCGAATGGAATCCGTGATACAGCCATCGATTCCAACGCGATCGAACGCCGTAGCTTTGTACAACGGAGCCGGTTCGGGGATCAATGTAAAATGCCGATTGCGCCGGATCGTTCAGCCGCACGTAGACCACGGGGAGAGGCTTCTCGTGATGCCGGTCGATGTAGTAAGGCTCGTACTGGTTAACCACGCGGCTTTCGGCAATCTGCGCCGGAGCCGCGGCCCGCTTGACCGCTTCGAGAATCGTTGTCTCGTCAAGAGATTCGCGCACGCTGCCATCGAGAGATACGATTCGAGAATCGAGCGGCGATGACTTGGCGAGATACCATGCTTCGCCGCCGAAGGACTGCCATTCGAGCTCTTTCAGTCCGCCTGTAACTCGCTTGATCGCTTCGCTCGGGTCTGCTGCGCCATATCTAGCCAGATCCAAATGCCCAAAATGGAGCGCCCGGTCGAGATTCGGACGGTCTGGGTCGCTAAGCCATGAGAATGGCCCCATTGACATTAGCCCGCTGAAAATCCAGGTGCAGGTGACGGCTCCGAAAGTCAGACCGAGAATCAGATGCCATCGCTTATATCCCACGTAGGGAATCCCGGACGCTCCGCTCGGAAAGCGATAGCGTTTCGACGGAGAATACAACCAAACGCCGGCAATCATTCCGAGAATCGACATCGCTGTACCAGCGGCGGAAACCCAGATGACGACTTGGGTCCACAGCGGCGCGTTCGCGCGGAGCCAGGTGAAATATAGCCAGTGCGGAATCGCTCCGAAATATGCGCCCATCCGCGATGCGGGCGTTGTATCCTGCACCACTTCTCCGGTCCGCTGAGAAACGTAGACGATTTCTCCATTCGGCCACGAGGATTTCCAAAAGGGACCGTACGGACGTACCGTGGAGTAAACCGTCCACTGATCGTCGCGAGTGACTGGAACCGACGCCTGCGCCTGATTCGTAGGAAATCCCGTCCACGCCGACGCGACGCGTAGAGCAGTTTGCTCCGAAATTTCGCGCACGAGTTCACCAGTGTCGGCGAACACCAGCGAAGTTCGGCGTCCGAATGCGAACCGGTAAACGGGCCGGCCGTCAAGCAGGTTTAGCCGCAGACTCGAAGGCGCCGTATTCGCGTGGATTCGCGCGAGCGCCCCCTCGGGCGCCACGCGAATCGCGTCCGGGTCGATCGCGGGCGCACGAGCCAGACGATCCCGTGCTTCGACGCGCGGAAACCGGCAGTACATCATCACGACGCCCGAAATGAACCAGCCGCCAAAGAGCACACAAAACGGAACGCCCATCCAACGGTGGGACAGCATCGTCCATTTCCGGATCTTAATGGCGGTTCGAGTCATCGCACGGGACCGCCGAGCCGCCGGCAAATCGATGTCTTGGAGCTAAAAGGGAAAACCGTCACGTTTCTTTCCGTTCTCCGCAGAAAGGGCATCGTCAACTTGCCCTGGTAGGTCTCCTGGCTTGGAGGGAGGCAGCGAACTGCCCCACCGTCTCACCTTCCCCGGTCACTTAACCGAGTGGCTGATCGAAACGGCATGCCCTCACTCACAGTGGCGGGACCGCGCCGGTTTTGCACCGGACTTCCCTGTTAGGCCCTTGCGGGCTCCCGAGCGAATTCAAGTATGTCGGAATGTTGCTCAATTTGCAAGGGCTCGCGTATGGCGCGAAGCGTGGGAGGCACTTTCGCTTTGAAAAAAATCCGGGGCGTGTTAAACTCGCACTCGAAAATGCCTGCTTCGACAACTACCGCAATCGGATCTGTACAGCACTGGAGTCTGGTATCGCGCTGGCCGGCGCTGGTGACTATCACCCTTGGTCTGCTAATGCTCTATTTCGTGGGATTTAGCCCATATCCTCGCGCGCATAACGCCGCCCACGACACCCGTCATTCGAACGGTTTTCCCTGTCACTAAAGCTGCGTCGCGTATGGATAATTTCCGGAAACTGATCGGCGCGGTGCTACTAGCCGGAGTCGTTGCCGGGCTCCTGTTATTCACCGTACAGCATTTTACGATTTTTCCTTTGATCCAAAAGGCAGAGGTTTATGAATCCGCCGCGGAACATACTTCACCACACGCCGAGCATGAAGAATCCGCCTGGCATCCGGCCGACGGAACGGAGCGAACTCTTTACACGATATTGACCACCGTGCTTACCGCGATCGGATTCTCGGCGTTGTGGTTCGGCGTAGCGGCAGCCGGGTCGGTGTCGCTCAACTGGAGGAGTGGCTTAGTTTACGGCGTTCTGGCATTTTTGTGCATTGACGTTGCGCCCGCTTTTGGGCTTCCACCCGAGCCGCCCGGCGCCCCGGTCGCTGATCTTTATTCGCGGCAACTTTGGTGGGTGGGAACGGTGCTGGCAACTGCCGTTGGATTGTGGCTGATGATAGGCCACGGCCGATCGATTCTGCGGCGACTCACCGGACTCGTTGTGTTGATCGTTCCGCACGCCATCGGTGCGCCGGTGGCGGTGGGTGAAAACGTTGTGCCGCTGGATTTGATGCATCGCTTCGCCGCCGCATCGATTCTCACGACAGGAATGTTCTGGATTACGCTTGGCTTGTTGGGCGGCCTCCTGTATCAGCGATTCCGAATCGCGGAGCAGAGCGAAGTTGCGTTCCCGCGATAAAATTTGCGCGATCGAGAATCCTCCGCGACTGATCCCGTGTCTGATCGTGCTCGTTGGCGCTCCTGGATCGGGTAAAACCACATGGGCTACGCGAAATGGACGCGGCACTGTGCTGATTTCACAAGACGGACTCATCGAAGCGATTACTCCGCACGGTTTTGAACACGTCTATCGTCCGGTTTATCACGCCGCCGAAGATGCCGTCGCACAAGCGGCGCTTCGAGCGGGCCACACAGTGATCGTCGACCGAACGAATCGAACGCGGGAACATCGGAAGCGCTGGCTGGCGATCGCCCGTGATGCTTCGTGTCCCGCCATCGCGGTCGTGATGAACACTCCCGAATGCGTTTGCCGCGAACGCAACACGCAGAGAATCGTAGGCCGCCTCAGCGAAGCGCGAATGGACCGCATGTTTGCGGTGCTGCAATCGGTCGAAGAAGACGAAGGGTTCTCGGCGATTCGCGCCATCGACAACAGCGTCACGCTGGACGAAATTCTTTCGACTTTTTTGGAGACGCACCGATGAGCGCGCGGGCGTTGATGATTCTCGGCACCGCGTCTCATGTCGGCAAATCTCTCATCACTGCGGGGCTCGGCAGAATTTTTGCGGATCAAGGCATTCGCGTCGCGCCCTTTAAAGCTCAGAACATGTCGCTCAACTCCGCGGCAACGCCGGACGGGCGAGAAATCGGACGCGCACAAGCGCTGCAAGCCGAGGCATGCCACGTCACGCCATGCGCGGAGATGAATCCGGTGCTGATCAAGCCATCTTCGGAAACCGGATCGCAAGTGATTCTGCTTGGCCGCGTCTGGGGTCAGGTGACCGCGTTCGACTACCATCGCCGCCGCGTCGAGGATCTGTTTCCTAGTGTGCTCGAAAGTTATCAGTGTCTAGCGGACTCGCACGATCTGATTCTGATCGAAGGCGCCGGCTCGCCTGCCGAGATTAATTTGCGTGAGCACGATATCGTGAACATGCGGATGGCGCACGCTGCCGATGCGTGCTGCATCCTGGTCGGCGATATCGATCGCGGCGGCGTGTTCGCTTCATTGCTCGGCACGATCGAATTATTGGAGCCGGAAGATCGCGCCCGAATTCGCGGCTTCGTGATCAATAAATTTCGCGGAGACGTCGAACTGCTGCGTCCGGGCATCGAAACGATGGAACAGCGCATCAACGTTCCCTGCATAGGCGTGATTCCGATGGTTCGTGATCTCGGTCTCGAGGAAGAAGACAGCGTAAGTCTCGAAAACCGCCGAACCACGCAGCGTGCATGGACCGATCGATCCACATCGCCGGATCGTCCGCTGCGCATTGGCGTGATCGCATTTCCGCATCTCGCGAATTTCACGGATTTCGACGCGCTCGCCGCGGAGCCCTCCGTTGCACTGGCCTTTCTTGACGATCCCGCCGATGTCCCCACCGCGGATGTATTGATTCTGCCGGGCAGCAAACAAACGCTCGATGATCTCGCCTGGCTGCATGAGCGCGGATTCGCGAAGGCCATCGACCGTTTCTCGGGGCTCATGATTGGGATCTGCGGCGGATTTCAGATGCTCGGTCATTCTATCGAAGATCCGGCGGGAGTCGAAAGCGCGGGGGCAGCGAAAACGATTCGCGGCCTCGGGCTTCTCGAAATTCGCACCCTCATGCGAACGGAAAAAACGGTGCAACGCGCCTCGGGGCAAACGCCGCTGTGGAATTCGCCGACATTCTCCGGTTACGAAATTCACATGGGAGAAACGATTTATTTGAACGATGCTCCGCCGTTCGCGATGATTTTTCGCGAGAGGGAATCGTCGGCAATTCCGGACGGCGCTATGGCCGTTTCAGGTCGCGTGTGGGGAACTTACCTGCATGGGATCTTCGATGACGACGCGTTCCGGCACAGCTTTCTGCATGCCGTGCGCCAAGCCTGCGAACTCGCTCCTCCAACCGTGTTTTCCTGCGTGACTGCGCAACGCGACGCTCGCCTCAACCGTTGGGCGGCCCATCTGCGCGTCTCGCTGAAACTCGACTTGATTCGCGAATGGATCGGTTTCTGATGACTGCCCCTCGGTTCGCACTCGCTTACGCTCTCGATCTGCTCATCGGCGATCCGGAATGGCTGCCGCATCCCGTTCGTCTTTTTGGTTGTCTGATTCGAACGGGTGAACGGTGGCTGCGGAAGCTCGGCCGCGGCCGCACGCGCGAACTCATCGGCGGCGGAGCCCTGACTGCATCGCTCACCTTCGTTGGCTGGGTCTTGGGCCAGCCGAACAACGCTGCCGTGCAAGTCTATCTGGCGTCGGCGGCGCTCGCCACACGATCTCTTCTCGACGAAGCCCGTTCCGTAATTCGAGCTCTGGAGCGTGGCGACTTGAACCTCGCTCGCAAGCGCCTGGCGCGAATTGTCGGACGCGACACCGCGCAGCTAGACGAGGCAGAAATTTCACGCGCGTTGATCGAAACGCTCGCCGAGAGTGCTTGTGATGGAATCATCGCGCCTCTGTTCTGGCTCGCGATGGGAGGTGTGCGCGCCGCGACGGCATACAAAGCGATTAACACGCTCGATTCGATGATCGGCCATCGCGAGCCTCCGTATCTCTATTTCGGACGTGCCGCCGCGCGCCTCGACGACTTTGCGAATTACATCCCGGCGCGCCTTACAGCCGCAAATATTGTGCTTGCCGCGAAGCTGCACGGTCATGACTCGGCGCGTGCACTCGCCATTTGGCGGCGCGATGGTGGCAAGCACGCGAGCCCGAATGCCGGACAAAGCGAAGCCGCGATGGCGGGCGCGCTGGACGTCCAACTCGGCGGCACGAATTTCTACGACGGTGCGGCACATGCCGCTCCGCTGCTGAACCAGGGCGCCCGCGCACCCTCGCTCCGTTACGCGAAGGCAGCGGTTTCGATCGTCGCCCTCGTTTCCGGAATTGGCTTCGGAGTCGCGCTCCTTTTCGTCGCCGGGAAACGCCGCCGATGACGAATCACGGCGGCGATGTGTGGCGGGTCGCCGAGGAATTTGGCATCCCTGCGACCGATCTGATCGACTTCAGTGCGAACATCAATCCGCGCGGCCTGCCCGAAGCCGCGCGCCGGCGACTCGTGCGCGATGCCGCCAATCCGCACCTTCTCAGCCTTTATCCCGATCCGGCCGCTTCGACCTTACGGCGAGCACTCGCCGAAAAATTCGCCGTCTCCGCAGACAGTATTGTGGTCGGCCCTGGAGCGGAAGCGCTGCTCAGCCCGATCTTGCGGACCATTGCTCCGCGGCGGGCTTTAATTCCAATTCCCGCGTTCAGCGAATACCGCCGTGTATGCGAAGTCGAGGAGATTACGGCCGAACCGTTTCCGCTCCGTCGAGCCGATCTGTTTCGTTTGCCCGCTGCGCAGTTTTGTGAAGCGATCGAACCCACCGACGTCGTGTTTCTCAATTTCCCGCACAATCCCACCGGAACCTGTCTCGATCGCCCCGAAGCCGAGATGATCCATCGCGCAACGATTGCGAAAAACGCAACGCTGCTGCTTGACGAAGCCTTCGTGGATTACGTTCCGGAATCGAGCCTGATCCGTGAAGCTTCGGCGCAGTCTAGAATCATCGTCCTGCGCTCGCTCACGAAATTTTATGGCTGCCCGGCGCTTCGCGTGGGATACGCGGTCGCAGATCCGGAGACGATTCGACGCGTCCGCAGCCGCCTGCCCACTTGGCCGATCACGCAGTTAGCGCTCGATGCCATGCTTGATGCGACGGGCGATCGCGATTATGAGAAGGAGTCGCTTCAGGAGAATCGAATCGAACGCGACCGCCTTGCGAACGACTTAAGCTCCGTCGGATTTTTCGTGTTCCCTTCCGCCGCGAACTATTTGCTTCTGGAACTCGCCGAGGATATGCCGCGGGCGTCTGAATTGCGCCAGTGGCTGATCACAAATCGCCGCATTTTGATCCGCAACTGCGATTCCTACGAAGGCCTCGCCCACGGACGCTATGTGCGCGTCGCCGTGCGGAACCGCGAAGAAAACTGCGGGCTTGCCGAAGCCCTTGCGGCAGCGATCAGAAACATCGGATAAACTCGTGAATGTCGAGATGCCAGCCCGCGTTCCCATCGCGGATGACGTCCGCCGCACGAGTTTCAGGCGGCGGAACCGGAGAATCCTGCTGGCTGCGCTTTGCATCGCCGGATGCGCCGCGATTTGGGGCTTGCGAGTTTTCGTCCAGCATCAGCGGGAAGAAAAATCGGGCGCAGCATTGCTCTACTCGTTCACGCCTCAGCCGGACCGGACCGACGAGCAAATAGCGAAAGAAGCCGCCGCCGAACTCGAGCTTTTCCGATCAGACAAATACGTCCGCCTCGGTTTTCTGCGCCGCGCTCTTGCTTCTGAAAATGTTGCGAAGATCAAAGGCCGCGAACAAGGGCTCTCGGTTAGCCTCAGCCAGGTTCGATCGGCGGACGCGCAGTTTCTCTTTGAAAAAGCAATTCGCTCCGCACTGGACACATCGGACACGGCAGCAGTTGTCGATGAGTGCGTGAACTTAACCTCGCGTTGGAGTATCGGAGGCGCGATCGGCAGTCGAGAGAAAAGTCAGATTGTTTCGCATTTGGTCACCCACCTGGTCGATTCTCCCAGCGTCGAACTAGCGAACGCTCTTGCTTCCGGAGTAACGGCGCTCGCGACCGGCCTTGATCCCGCCGACGCCTCGAAATTCTTGCGTGCGATCCTCGCGAAACAGAAACAGCGTCACAGGGAGACCCTCGATTACGCTGCGTTGCCCGCGCTTCAAGCGCTTGCACTGCAAATCACGCCGAAGGATGCGCAGGAACTCGCTAAAGAGATCACCAGCCGCGCCATCGCAGAGCAAGATCAGTCGGAACTACGAATCGACATTCTCGAATTGAATGCGCTCGCGGACAAGCTCTCATCTCCCGTCGCGAGTGAGATCGCCGCCCAATTGACAACGCGTATCGATCGTGAGCTCAAGGTGAACCAGCTTTCCTCGCTGACCCTGGGGCTCGCACCCTTGAAAGAAAAGATTAGCGCCGACACGGCCGACCGGATTTGCGACTCACTGGCGCGACGCATGATGGTCGAATTTGATGCGAAAGATCTGGACGCGCTGCTTTCGGCCTGGAACGCCGTCGCGATCCGATCGAGCGCGAAGCAATCAGCCGAGCTTGTCGCGATTCTGAACCAAGGCATAACAGTGACCAATGACCCCGCCGCCACGAATCGGCTCGCAACCGCGATTGCGGTTCTGAAGGACAAGGTGCCTGCCGACGCGGTGCAAGAAGTCGAAACGAAACTGCTCGACCGTCTTCGCTCGACCAATGATCCAACCGCGGCGGCGGAGTTTGCCGGCGCGCTGGCGGCGCTGAAGGAGAAGCTTGCGCCCGCGAATGCAACCGCTGCCGCATCACTGCTCGTACACCGAATGATCGCGGAACGCGACCCGGACTCTATCGCCGTGCTCGGGTCCCCGCTGGACGGCTTTGACGATCATTTGAACGCGGATGATTGCGGGCAGCTTGCCAGCCTGCTTGTCGCGCAAATGATCACCGAATCCGACGCAACCCGATCTCTCGCTCTGGCCGGAGGCGTTCTCGCTCTCGCCGAACACGTCGAAGATGAGACGGCGCGACAACTTGGGTCCAGGCTGGCGGCCCGCATGGTCACGCAATCACGCGCCACCGTGCTTCGAACGATCGCGTTCAGTCTTGGGGCATTTTCGGACAACCTGTACCCGGCGGTAATTCATCAGGCGGCAGCCGCGCTCACGCATGCCATGTCGAACGAAGTGGATGTCGCGTCTCTTCGGTCGCTCACCGCGGGCCTTCATGCGCTGAAGAAAGTGGACAACCGCGACCTGCAACGTGCCGCCACGATTCTGGCGGCTCGCGTCGACAAGGAAATCGACGCGGAGAATTTGCGAAGCCTATCCGAGGACATGGACGAACTCGGCAAGAGCGCGGGTAGCTCAAGTTTCAACCATGCCGCGTCGAATTTGGTTGATCGCATCATTTCTTCCTCCAGTCCCGATGAGGTTCACGAGCTTGCGTTCAGTCTGGCAGCGATCGCGGACGATTGCGATGACCAGACACGGTCGCAGTTGACATCCCGCTTGATCCGCCGCAGCGGCGAGGAACCGAATCTCGCTCTGTTGCGGCCAATCGCCGAGATTGCCGGCTCCTTGTCTGGCCCGTCTCCCGCGCCGGGCGTTTTCGCACGCGTCTTTACCACCCCCAATGCTCCCTGCCAGATCTTCCTCGACCCGCGGCCCGCAAATTTGATCGCACCTCGGATTCTGAATCCGCTTTGTTCGGAATCCGGTTGGCTACAGGCCGTGGCGGCATTCAACGCGGCGAGGAAAGATTCGATTCTTACGGGAACGGACAAGTCCACGGATGATGACGACGCGCGAGCCGATTTCAACAGCCTGATCGTGAAGGACGATGAGGATGAAACCTCTGCGGACGCGGCCGCGGCGGCACAAACCAAGCCGATCGAATTGGATTTCAACAAATTGAGTCGAGCTCTCGACCCTCTCCGATAGACACTCCAGTTTTTCCTCGGCTTTTCTCTTGCAATCGCGGCTTGGGTGATCCATACTGAAAAAACTCAGGTGCCCGCAAGGGCATAACAGGGAAGTCCGGTGAGAATCCGGCGCGGTCCCGCCACTGTGAGTGAGGGTTGCCGCTTCAAATAGCCACTCAGTTCTAAAAGCTGGGGAAGGCGAAGCGGCCGGCAGTCATTTTGCTCCCTCCAAGCCAGGAGACCTACCTGGGGATTAAAGACGGCTGACTTTCTGCGGAGAACGGAAAGAATGCAATTGATCCTCACGCCAATTCGAAACCCCGAATCGCGTCTGATGCTAATTGCGCAGGGAGTCTGTCGCCACTTCTACGGAGATAGACCAGATGAACGGGATTGCTCACGAAATTAGAACTAAGAAGCGACGCACTTTTTTCACACTCGGCGTTCGCAGCGCAACAGGTGCCCGCAACACGGCTTCTCTCTCGATAGCACGAATATATCACACGTGCTACGATGGGTTCATGTCCCGCCGCCGGTTCTTCCCGTCTCCAGGCGATCCTGGACGCATTGTCCGATTCGGTGCGCTGGCTCTCGCATTACTTTCTTTTGCGGTCGGCCTATCGGCGTTCGCCGGCGGCAGCATCTCGGGAATCGTGAAGGATCGGAGCGGCGGCGTAATTCCCAGCGCGCGGATCGATCTGGTGAACGTGGCTCTTAAGACCGCATTTCACGCCACCACGGACTCGCAGGGTTTCTATTCCTTTCCCGCCCTTCCGGTCGGCCGCTATGACCTGAGTATCGGCGCCTCTGGGTTTCAGTCGCAGCAACGGTCGAACGTTGGAGTTGACGCCGACGCCGCCATCAAGATTGATTTCGTTCTGAACGTCGTTGGGCAAACCGAGTCCGTTACGGTCACCGATAATAGCTCGAACGTCCAAACGCAGGTAGATACCGTTGCCACGCATCTCGGCGAAGTGGTTTCGGAGACGCAGATCCAGGCGATCCCCCTGAACGGTCGCAGTTACACGGACCTGCTCGCCATCCAACCCGGCATCAGTCCGGTAACGACGCTGACTCCGACTTCGGTCATCATGGCGGGGGTGACGGGCACGATCAATCCCTCCGGCGATCTAAATCCGGGCGATCTTTCGATCGACGGCCAACGCGAGTCGGCGAATGGATTCATGGTCAACGGCGTCGACGTGCAGGAGCACATGAACGGCGGAACGAGCGTGATTCCAAACCTCGATTCGATCCAGGAATTTCGAGTCCTCACCAATAACTTCGATCCGGAATACGGTAACTATAACGGCGGAATGATCAACGTTGTGACGCGGTCGGGGAGTAACGCGCTGCACGGGAATGTGTTCGACTTTCTGCGCAACACCGATCTCGATGCCCGCAATTTCTTCGATTCCACGCGGGGGGCATATCAACAGAATCAGTTCGGTGGGACTCTGGGCGGTCCGGTCTTGAAAGATAAAGTATTTTTCTTCATCGATTATCAGGGTACGCGAACGACGGAAGGAATCACGTCTCCAGTTACGACGGTCCTGTCGAATGCCGAACGCGCTGGAAACTTTAGCGATGCTGCGAGCATGCTGACCGGAACCGTGAGCGGCCAAAACATCGCTAACCTGCTGAGCAACAAACTTGGATATGGGGTTTACGTGGGCGAGCCCTATTACATCGCAGGCTGCACCAGCGCGGCACAATGCGTCCTGCCTAACGCGACGATTCCGCAAAGCGCCTGGTCTTCCCCTGCGCAAGCCCTACTGAAATACATACCGGCGCCGAATATCGGCTCCAATCAGTTCGCGACCTCTGCCTATCCGGAAACCGTTCGGGACGATAAAGCGGGCAGCCGGATCGATGCCAACACGCGCCTCGGACAGATCTCCGGTTATTACTTCGTCGATGATTATTCGCTCGACAATCCCTACCCGGGGGGACAAGGCGGCGCGACGATTCCCGGATTCGACGCCCTGACACTCGGCCGCGCTCAGGAGTTGAGCCTTGGTGACACAAAGGTTTTCGGCGCAACGCTGGTGAACGAATTTCGCGCCGGATTCCTTCGGAACGTGAATAACATTGGGCAGCCGCGTGGCGGAGTCGGTGTAAGCCTGCAATCTCAGGGCTTCGTCACCGGAGTCGGAACACCGGGAATCGTTGTGCAGGCACCGCAGTTTGAAGGCGTCGAAAATATCGTTTTCCCGTCGTTTGTCATGGGTGTTCCCATCACTAATGTTGATCAGTGGAACAATACGCTGTACCTAAGCAACACGGTGTCGAAGGTCATGGGCACCCACACACTGAAGTTCGGCGCTCAATTCCACGATGATCAGGTGAATGAAAATCCGAACGCGACCTTCAACGGCACGTTCAATATCGACGGCACTCAAACCGGAAATGCTTTCGCGGATTTTCTACTCGGGTTCCCCAGTAACTTCACGCAGACCACCGGTCAGCGCTTTTATTTGCGCGACCGCTACGCAGGCGCGTTTATCGAAGATAGTTGGCGCGCCCGATCGAACCTAACGTTTAACTTTGGCTTGCGCTGGGATCTGATTCGGCCGTGGTCGGAAAAATACAACAATATTCAAACGATTGTTCCGGGCGAACAGTCGGTTCTCTATCCGAACGCTTTGCCGGATCTGGTTGTTCCGGGCGATCCCGGGATTCCCTCCACGCTCTCGCCGACCAAATATAAGAACTTCGCGCCGCGCGTCGGCATGGCCTATTCACCGGATTTCAAGGACGGCATCCTGCACAAGATCTTTGGCGACTCAGAAAAGAGCAGTATTCGCGCCAGCTATGGGATTTTCTACACCGCGTTTCCAGGGCTTACCGCGGGGATCATGTACGGCGTGCCCCCGTTCGGCTATAACTACCTGAGTCCCGCGCCTCCGCTGTTCGCGACGCCGTTTATCAATGCGGCCGATGGCACGCAGAATACCGATCCATTCCCGCTCAATTTTCCGCCGCACAATGTTTCGGCGTCCAATCCTTACTCGCAATTCAACTGGGCAGCAGTTACGCCGATCTCGGCCGACCCCTTTTTCTACTACCGCAATAGCGTTCCTTACACCGAAAATTATATGTTTTCGATCCAGCGGCAGATTACGAACAATGCCTTGCTGACCGTAAGCTATGCAGGAAATCAGGGCCATCATCTTCTGGTACTGGTTCCAGCAAACGTAGGAAATCCGTCGATATGCTTGAGCCTCAGCCAGCCGAATGAAGTCGCGCCCGGCAGCGCGACTTGCGGACCCTTCGGCGAAGACGCCACGTATACGGCGACTTCCGGGAAGACGATTCAGGGAACCCGAACCGGTCTCGGACCGAATTATGGGTCAATGACGGCGCAAAAAACAATCGGCAACTCGAATTACAACGCGCTTGAAGCTAATCTACGTTACACCTTGAGCACGCGATCGACGATTCTTGCTGGCTACACTTTCTCGAAGTCAATTGACGACGCCTCGAATCTCGGCGAGACGACCAACCCATTTAATTTAGGCCTCTCTCGTGCGCTTTCTTCCTGGGATATGACGCACAATTTCGTGATGACTTATAGCTATGAATTACCTTTCGATCGCCTGGCGCGAAATCGGGTCACACAAGGCTGGAGTGTATCCGGAACCACGCGCTTTAGCACGGGTTTTCCGGTAACGCTATTTGATGATTCGGACAATTCTCTCCTCGGGACACTCGGTAATGGTGTAAACAACGAACTTCTGGACACGCCCGAAGTTCTGCCCGGACCACTGAACATCAATACGAATCCGCGAAACGGATTGCCGGCGTTCAATACGAACGTGATCGTTCCCGAAGCGCTCGGCCAGTTGGGTGACGCGGGCCGACGCATCTTTCACGGACCTGGTATCGAAAATTTCGACGTTCAGATTAGCAAGAGTATTGCTCTAACGGAATCCAAGTTACTCGAGCTGCGTGTCGAAGCGTTCAATATTTTCAATCACGCACAGTTCTACGGACCCGCCTCGGTCGATGGCGAGGTCAACGACCCAAATTTTGGCCAAGTGGTCAGCGCAGCGGCACCTCGGTTGATGCAGGTGGCGGCGAAATTTCGCTTTTAAACTCCGAAGCCTGTTCAGACGAGAAGCAGGTAGGTCTCGAAAAGCGGGCTCATAATGTGTTCCCCGCGCCATGATGATTTGCCAAATTGTGCCCGCGGAAGAGGCGTTTTCCGTCCCCCGACCGACTTAAATAGTGCCAAGCGAATGGTATTTGCCAGGCCGCAAACTGCCGGACAAGGGAGATGGAGCGCCTCATTGAACTTTCTGATGACGTCGCCCCAAAAGCAGGATCAGCCGCATGTGGGTTTTCCGACGTTCTTCACGATGAATCATATATTCGGCGGGCCAGTCAACGTTAGTCAGGGCGTAGCCCGGAATCGTAGCCCGGAATCCCAAGATGGCCAATCACCGAAAACTGCGGACCGGGACGCAGCAACCTGCGCTACAGCCGCGTCCCCAAGCCGATTTAAAGCCCTTATTCTCGTGACTTTACAACACGAGCGGCGCCGATTTATCGGTTCGTGACCTTGTTACGGTCAACCGATCTGCTTGATTTGATCGAGTGCGGCTTTGATCTTTCCCTTCTGGTCTTCGGTAACATCCAGATGCGGCGGCCGCTGATAAGTTTGACGCGTCCCCATTTGCAGGCTTAGCGCATACTTCATTGGCCCGTAGCCGCCGACGCCCCCCGGGCGCAAGAGCTGTTCTGCTGAGCGCATCTTGGCCAGCGCTTCGTGATAATCCTTACCGGCGCGCTTCGCTGCGAATGCGGCGGCGATCTGTTTTGTAAACAGGTTGCCTTCCATAAGGATCGCTCCCATGCCATGATCCAGAGCATATTCCAGATTCCGCGCCATTCCCGTTCTCATATTGAGGTTCGGAAATTCAGCGACAAAGCTCTCGTAGATCTTCGGATCCGCTTCGGAATCTTTGATGCCGGCGAGATTGGGATAGTGCGACAGGCTATGCAATAATTCAAGACTGATCGGCACCGCGCTTGTGCCCGGGATGTGATAGAGGTTGATCGGGATTTTCACCTGGTCGAAGATGAGAGAATAATATTTCGTCAGTCCCTCGGTCTTGGGATTCTTGTAATAGAACGGCGGAATGATCAGCAATCCGTCCGCTCCATTGGCCGCCGCGTGCTGAGACAGCTCGATGGTTTCCGGAAAATTGCACGTGCCGCTCTGCACAATGATGTTGAGGCCGGCCTTGTGCTTGAGCGCAACTTCCGCAATTCGCTTCCGTTCGACGGTGGAAAAGGAGGGATACTCGCCCGTCGTGCCCAAAACCACGACGCCATCCGCTCCCTGGTCCTTAAACCACGCCATCATATCTTTGTAAACGGCGTCGTCGAACTTGAGATTCTTGTCGCAGGGGGTACACGCCGCCGCCCAAAATAATTGCTTGGACGACGGGGTGGTGCCCGTGGTCGCCGGCGGAGGAGGTGCGGCCATCGCCGCCACGCCAGCTCCCAAGGCGCCCAGAAAAACACGTCGCGAACTTTCCATAAATTCACCTCTCTACGTTGAATTACGCCGCGCTTCCTGATGATGGTACTTCTTCCATCCTCTCGTGGTAGCACGATTTATAGTTTCGTATTCTATCATGGTTTCCTGCGGACCAAACGCCTGACTCGAAACCGTCCCACTTCCCCGGCATTCGATCACTGCGCGCTTGTCGATCACGCTGGGATATCCAATTTTTTGGAGATGAACGGTTACGGTAAGTGCCGGCCAGAGGCGGTCAACGTGAAGCGCCCGTTCTTAACCCCTTTAATCGCGATTAAGGAATCGGCCAGCTTTCGCACCTGCGCGGTGATCCCGCGCACAAGAATCACTTCCATGCAGTTGTCATGATCGAGGTGAACGTGAACCGTCGATACAATCACGCCGTGGTGGTCATGTTGAAGTTGGTTCAGACGCTCCGATATTCGCGAAGCGTGATGATCGTAGATCAAGGTGACGGTTCCACAAATTTCCGTGTGCGGCGAGCCAGAGATTTCATTGACCAATTCGTTTCGAATCATGTCGCGAAACGCCTCAGACCTGGTGCCGTAGCCGCGCCTCTCGATGAGCGCATCGAACTCTTTGAGCAGCTTCTCGCTGATTGACACACCGATTCTGGCAACTTCAGGCATCAATTGGCCTCCCCCTAAACGAGGGGAGAGCGCAGTGGCCTCGCTCTACAGATCGCAATTCTTGGCGATTCCCCTAGTTTCTCTCAAAAGCATATCGCGCTGGCCTGGCATCACGCTTGTTGATTGGGAGGCGAAGCAATGCGAGGATGATGACAAAGATCGGAAACAAGCCTCGTCTAATCTAGCAGAGCGCGGCCATTCCGTCGCAATGCTGGTTTAGCGGACCGCCAGCGGCGGTCGCTACGTCATGCTGAGAATATCATGCGGCTGGATCGCGCCGCGCCGCTGCAATCTCAAGATCCATATCTTCGTAACGGCGCCATCTGTAGAAGCCAATCGACACGAGCCAACTTACCGCGAACAGCGCAATGATCACGTACCCCAACGTGCCAAAATTTTCGTTTAAATGCGCGATCAGACTCCAAAACATGCCTTCAAAGCCGAAGCGATCCGCTACCAAGCCAAGTGCTTCGATTCCGCCGACCACGAGCGCGACCAGAACGGATATCCCCGTGATCGTGATGTTGTAATAGAGCTTGCGGATGGGCTTTACGAACGCCCATCCATATGCGCACAACATCAGAATATTGTCCGTTGTGTCGACTAAGGACATGCCTGCGGCAAAGAGCATCGGAAAGATCAGGATCGCCCAGAACGGCAGGCCCCGTGAGGCTTCGGTGGCGGATATCCCGAGCAGGCCGATCTCCGTTGCGGTGTCGAAACCGAGACCAAAGAGCAAACCCAAAGGATACATGTGTACGCTCTTGCGAATCAGTGCGAACATGGGACGAAAGAAGCGGGACAAAAATCCCCGGCTGTTGAGCAGCAGGTCAAAATTTTCTTCATGGTATGGCTCGCCTCGACGGACTCGGGTGAAGGCTTGGTAAATCGATCGCAGTACAAAGAGGTTCGCAATGGCGATTCCGAATAGAAAAACAGAAGATACCAGGGTGCCGATCACGCCCCCGACCTGTTTTAGGGAATCCATGTGCTGCCGCAAGGAGAGGGCCGCGCCCGCGATCACCGCGGATCCGACGACCACAATTGTCGAATGTCCCAACGAGAACATGAATCCGACCGCGACCGGTTGTTTTCCTTCCTGCATCAGTTTGCGAGTAACGTTATCGATGGCAGCGATATGGTCGGCATCGACCGCGTGGCGTAGGCCGAAACTATAGGCGAGAAAGGCCGTTCCGAGCAGAACCGGAAAATCGCGAAAGACCAGGAACGCCCAAATCCATGCACTGAGATTCAGCAACAGAAGAATTCCATAGATCGCGACGATTTTGCCCTGAACGTCGGTCGCCGCATCGTTCAGAATGCCCAAAAAGGAATGCAGCATAGATCTCTTGGAGCCAGTCGTCAGCACTGTTTGATTAAGTTGCGAGCGCTGTGGTCAAGCTCAGGTGCCCGTGCCGGACTCCCTTTGTCGCGATAAGCGATTCGGCGATGCGTTGCACGTCAACTTGTTTTCCCAGCAGGAGGACCACTTCCAAGCAGCTATCGCGATCAAGATGCACGTGGAGGGTGGAAATAATCTGGCTGAAATGATTATGCTGCATGCCGACCAGCCGATCATTAAGGTGCCGGACATGGTGATCGTAGACGAGCATGACAGTTCCAACAACCTCCACATTTGGGTTTGCGGCAGAGTGCTTGATCAGCGTGTCTCGGATTAAGTCCCGGAACGCCTCGGATCTGTTAACGTAACCTTTTTGCGCGATCAATTTGTCGAAGGACCCGAGAAGTAAGGTCGGCAGCGCGACCCCGATACGGCTAAGGTCGTCGCTCGATGACTTGGGGATGTAGGCTTTCACCATCGTGAGTCCCTCGCGTGGATGGTAGCGAGGTTGACGTCTGGCGAAGCGATGACAGCACGACGATCCTTGATCCCGAACATATCTTCAGATCTGTGGAAACGCCAAAAGCATGGCACCTACTGCTAATAGGGTAGCACGAGTGTTAGCGAGGTGCTACTGGCGGCACATAAAAGCTTGGCCCTACGATATCTATCCGTCGATTTCTCCGATAGTAGCACGACTCGGAGCTTCGTGCTATAGTGCGTTGCTGAGCGGTCTCCACTGAGAGCCTCGTCTGCCAAGAGGCTGGTGGATAGGCATCGCGGTAGCGCGAGTGCTTAAATAATGCTATGCAAGCAGCGAGCATGAGAAAACGGATCCATTTCTGGCTGATTTTACTTTTAGGCGCGATGACGTTCGGACAGTCTGTAAACACGATATCGGGTCGTGTGAGTGACGCGTCGGGTTCACCTGTCCCTGGAGCGGAAGTTCTACTTCAGGACCGAAGCGCGATTACGCGCAATTCTGCGCGAACAGACGCAGGTGGCAACTTTGCGTTCACGGGAGTTGAGCCGGGCGGTTATCAGGTGGTCGTGTCCAGTCCTGGGTTTGAGGCAACGCAAACTCCTATTACCGTTTCGGCGGGCCCAATCGAAACGCTGAATGTCACTCTTGCGGTTGGCACTGTCAGCACGAGCGTAGTCGTTACCGCGACGCGGTCGGCGGAAGAAGCCGACCAACAGCCCGCATCCACAAGTGTCGTGACGACGCAAGATATTCAAAACCGCAATGTGCAGATGTTGGACGAGGCCCTCGATCTTGAGCCTGGCCTCTTCGACCAGCGCGGGAAAGGCGCGGCTGATACCCTTGCTTCAACCTTTCTTCGGGGATTTAATGGCCCGAATCGGACGCTTGTGATGCTGGACGGCCAACCCATCAACGACCCCTTTTCCGGCGGCGTGACATGGACGAGCCTGCCGATCGATGAAGTGCAGAGCGTCGAGATCGTCCGCGGTCCGTTTTCGTCCCTCTACGGCGGAAATGCGATGGGTGGAGTAATAAACGTCCTCACGCGCCCCGTTTCCCATCGCGAACTGGATCTTTACGGAGAGTACGGAAGCTACGACACGACACGATACTCCGCCCGGTACGCCGATCGCTTCTGGAGTAAACTGAGCATCACTCTGGGTTACCAGCGCTTACAGTTCGGCGGATACGATTCGGCGCCCGTCGAAGCCTATCCCAGCGAGGGAACGGGCGCCGTGGTGACAGGCGCAATTCCCACGCTCGATGCGTACGGAAACCAGGTATTTATCGTCGGTAACAGCGGGCGCAACTGGGCAAATGAGCATTCCTACTACGTCAAGGGCAATTACTCGTTCAGCGGCGCGACCGTTCTCAATGTGGAATATATCCGGCAAGATTACGGCTATGGTTACAATATGTACAATAGCTACTTGAAAACCGCTTCGGGAGCGACGGTCGATGCGGGCACGTATCTAGCGAATTACGCAGGCACTCTTCAGCCCCTCTCGATTCTGCCGTCCTCCTTTATCCAAGACGACGGGAACCAACACTCCCATTTCATTACAGCCAGTTTGATGCATAAGTTCAAAGCGGACCGAATCCTACGGTTCGACGGCAGTTATTACGACACACCCAACAACAACTATCGAACGCCGGATTATTTGTCGAACGCAAGCGGCGGCACGGGCACCTACACGAATACCCTTGCTCGCAGCTTCCACGGGAACGCCCAATACAATCAGACGTTTGGGCGTCAGACCATCGTTGTGGGATCGGAAGCGCGGCAGGATTACGCGTCGAACCCCTCGTACGCGTTGTCAAACTGGACTCTTCCGGACACGCTCGGGGCGCAGACCTCCGCTGCCATCGGGCGGAGTATCAATGAAGCCGTTTACGTGCAGGATGAAATAGGTTTGACCGAGCATCTCCATCTCGTCGCAGGCGGACGCTACGAATATTGGAGCACCTACGATGGCCAGACGAACGGCTTCAGTTCCGACGCGCCGCTGACAAATTATCCCAATCGCTCCGTGAACTCATTCACCGGAAAAATCGGTGGTACATACGGATTGCCTAAGAGTTGGACGATGCGCGCCAGCATGGGTACTGCCTTTCGCAATCCAGACATTTACGAGCTATACTCCACGTTTAGTTTCTTCGGAACAACCTACGGAGCGAGTCCCCATCTTTCTCCGGAACGCGATCGCAGCTTCGAATTCGGCGTCCACAAGCGGTTCGGGACGCGCACCGAAGTCGACGCCGATTTCTACCAGAACAATATATCGGACTTAATCTACCGCGAAGCCGATCTGGCGGTCGATCCGAGCGGCAATTATCTAGTCAACGTAAACGCGGCGAAAGGCCGGACGCGCGGCGTGGAGTCCTCGCTACGGGCGCAACTGCTCTCATGGCTGACCATCCGCAGCAGCTACACGTATACGAACGCGATCATCACCGACAATCCGGCCGAACCCTACAGTGTGGGCAAGCGGGTTCCAAATATTCCAGTTAATATGTTTGGATCGCAGTTGCTCGGGCAACACAAAAAATGGATCGCTTCGTTGACCGGACGCTACGCGGGTGCGACCTACTCGACGGACGATAATTCCGACGTCATCAAAGGCGTTCCCGGAGCGTATGACGCGTTCTTTTTGCTCAATGCGAACCTCAGCTACCAGTTGACGAAACACATCCAGCTATTCGCGACCGGTGAAAACTTGCTCGATCGCCATTATTATATTTATTACCTGGCTCCCGGACGCGAAGTTTTCGGCGGCGCGCATCTCAAGTTCTAAGGAGTCACGTGGGACAATTATACACTGGGACGACGCAAATCTTCTATGAGATCGCGAACGCGTTCTTCTGGCCTGTCGCTATCGCTCTGCTCTGTCTGCTCGCCTTTGCGCTCGCCGACCTTGGCGCGCTGCTGGCGCAAGTATGGAGCATCACCGCGAAAAGACAACCGATCTTATGGCATAGCGCGAGCGCTCTCCATCGGGTTACGCAAACACGATCTGCAAGATGCTCTCCACGGCGTAACCTTGTCTCCTTCCTTGGGAAGATTTTGGCGCCGCCTTCAAACTCGATCGCTTGGGGTCGGCTCAGAGGAGAACGTGGACATTTGGCTGGAAGAAACTCTTCAGCAAGAAGAAATCGAGGTCACCTCCCGGCTTGATCGGAGCCGAGCATTGGTGCGAATTGGACCCATGCTCGGCCTAGCCGGAACGATTATCCCTCTCGGTCCGGCGCTCCAGGCGCTTCTCGGTGGTGACATGGCCGCGATTGGAATCCCAAAATGGCTCAAAGCAATCCAGGCATCAGGCTACGCCGGTGCGCGAGAGATGTTCAAGGAAATGGAGCATCTCTACGGATTCCAGGCCACGAGCGCCGAGCAGATGAACGGCACCTTCTGGCAGAACAGTTTCGATGTCTTTGTCAGAGACAAGTACGGCCTCGACATGCAGCAGTTTTTTGAGAAGAGCAATCCGCACGCCGAGCAATGGATTCTGTCGCGAATGCTCGAAGTGGATCGCCAAGGAAGCTACAAGTTCTCTATTGAAGATCGGGCGATGCTGATGCGGAAGTACGTCCAATCCGTGAATCGCTATGGCGTTACCTGTTTTGCCAATACCTGCGGAAATCTACGAGTGCACCAGTTCGTGGCCGCGCAGGCGGCACTCGTATCCGGGCTTGGCTCGCAGGAGTTGCATGAGTGTGGCGAGAAGCTAGCGCACGCGACGGGCTGGAAGCCTAAAGGTTTCCGTGGCGCACCATCTTCATTCTTGACCGGCGTCGCGCGGCCGAACGCGAACCTCACAAAACGCGTTGCCTACAATTCGCCACCAAAGCCCGCAACGACGCACCATGTGTCAGGTTATCGCCTTCGGGAGCAGACCTTAGGAACTTCGAGCGCCTCCTTAAACGCGGTGACTTCGGGCGGCATTATTGCTGTCGCTGTTTTATTGGGTGCGCTCTATGAGTTTCGAAGATCGAAAATGTGTCGGTAAAGGAGATCGCAGACCGTGCTGACTCGAAGAATACCAATCATAATCGCTGTCCTTCTTTCGACTCTCAGCTCTGCTCAACAATTGAGCCATAAAAAGGGCCGGAGTGCGGATGAGGTCCTTTCACGTGTTGCGGAATTTCACGGCGCTCCGGGCGTTTTCGCTGTCGCTGGGTATAGGATCGGCCAGAGGGCCCTGGCTGAGCTTGACGAAAATCAGAGTACCTTCAACTTCGACGTGACCCACCGCACTCCGATGGCGATTCCGTTGGTATGTATCGTCGACGGGATTCAAGCAGCCACTGGCGTGAGCCTTGGCAAACTGAATCTTTGGTTGGTCGAAACCAGCCGCGACAAAATGGAAACGGTAATTCGCGACAAACAGTCGGGCAAAGTGCTTCACTTTCGGCTTCGACCGGACTTTCTCTCCCGCTTCCTCGACGTGCCGGAAGAGCGCCAGAAGGAGGCTGCCCGCGAGGTCCTGAAACTGCCGGACAGCGCGATTTTCACGGTCACTGCGATGTAAACCCTGCGCGCGCAATCATTCTTCTCGGCTCAGTTCCTTCAAGTACTGGCGAACTTCCGAATCATTCAGGCTTTCCGTAATGAGCCCCACGTAGCCATCCGGCCGCACCAGAAACTGAGTCGGCTTCGAAACACCGTACACTCGATACGCGTGACCCTCGGAGTCGACCACGGACGAGGCATCCGGTAGCTCGCCCGGCCGAACAATCCTGTGAACGTGAAGACCCGCCTCATTCGCATCCCGAAAATCCGGCCCGAACTGAAGGAGGGTAAAGTGCGGCCCCCGCAGCAAGTCAAAAATCCGGACCGGGGTGCCATCTCCGCTGCGGCACGGCGAATCGGGAGCCCGATCCCCCGCCTGAATTTCCGTGGGCTTACTTCGCAGTTCCCTCGCCAAACGGCCTCCGCGATAACGAATTCCCAATTGTAAAAATTCCGCGTCACGCTGTCCCGCGTCGAGCGTTTCTTTGGGCATCATTTCTCGATGCAGTTTCGAAGTGATGCCGAGAATCCGTGCCGCCACCGGCAGCCGCTCCTGTTCGTACGTATCGAGCAGCCAATCCGGCGCCCCGCGTAGCACCAAGGCGAGTTTCCATCCGAGATTATAGGCGTCCTGAATGCCCGTGTTCATTCCCTGTCCGCCTGCCGGAGAATGGACGTGGGCAGCATCGCCCGCAAGAAAGATACGGCCTACGCGATAGCGGTCGACCATACGGATATTCGCACGAAACAGCGATGTCCAGCTCGCATCGTGAAGACGCAGATTCATCGCGGAGGCGCGCTGATCGACGATCTGTTGAAACCGCTCGAGCGACGGTTCGCCTTCTTCATCGGGTGCAATCTGCGCCTGAAACTGAAACGAATCCGTGCTGGGCAGGGGACAGAGCCCGAGAAAGCCGTGCATCTTGTCGGGCCAAACGTGCCAGTGATTGCGATCCAACGTGTCGACCTTCACGTCGCCAACGTACATTCGCTCGGTGGTCCAGGTTTCTCCTTCGAACCCGACCCCGAGAGTATGGCGAACGAAACTGTGTCCTCCGTCCGCACCGACCAGAAACTTGGCCGTTGTGTGCTCGACCCTTCCCGCACCGGAAAGAGTCGCGATCACTTGATCTTCGTTTTGCTCAATCTCGGTCAATTCCACCCCCAATTCGACGCGATGCCCGAAGGCTTCCAGACAAGATCGCAGGATCTCTTCGACTCGCCATTGCGGAATAATTAACGAACTCGCGTACGGTACGTCCGGCGTGGGGTTGCGTCCTTCGTGTATATCACGGTCGCCGATGACCCGCGCTCCCTCATAGGCACGAAAAGGAAGGTGGAATCGCCCGTTGGCGAGAATCTGATCGACCACACCGAAATCGTCGAGAACTTCCAGTCCGCGCGGTTGAAGGCCTTTTCCGCGAGAGCCTGCGAAGTAAGCCGGCGCCTTGTCGATGATCCGAAAATCGATTCCGCGCCGCGCCAGGTCACAAGTCAAAGCCAGCCCAGTGGGGCCGCCACCAATAATCAGAACCGAGGTGTCAGTTGTGCGATCGGACATTTTCCTATTGTCTTTAAAGCGCCGGATTTTTTGAGCCTGGCCATCTATTCGTGGCAGTCGCAAAGCGATGCATCCGCGTGAGAGCGTTCATGACAATGTCACCGCCGGGGTCCAATTCAGGATTTACTGGGACAAAAAGCGCCGTCCCTTCACGCCGCGCCAGCACGTTGCTTGCGACCAAGCCGCGCATGGTCCAGACGGCAGCGCCCACGCTGGGGCACGTCAGGCCCAGCCAGCCGGCGTACGAATGAGCTGACCTCATGACTCCGATCGCCTTGAAGGTCGCCTCGCCCAGCGCGACATCCTGATCCTGCAAGGAAGGGTGCCTCGGTGATCCAGGCTGAATCAACGGGTGCTCCTTCGCCATGCTCAGGAAGAGTTCGCCGATCTCCTTCTGCTGCGATGCCCAGAGATGATCCAACCAGTAATGTGAAGTCTTTGCGATCGAAGTGATGACATTCTTAATCTCCTTTTCAAGCCGGTAACCGGGACCTGCTGGTAATTCGACGGAAGTCCCTTCCCAGCGCGCAGAGATGTTCTCCATTACGTTGGCGCGAATCAGCCACTCCGCCGCCGCCCGGCTGTCACAGTCGACGCGCACCCACCCTGAGCACGCAGAGCGCTCCACGGCAAATTCGCTGACCATCCGGATTCCGCGGCAAATCTCCTCCACGACCGCCGAATAGCGTTTCGGCTGCGCCTCGATCTCTTCCGAAGAGCCCGGTTCAAGGAGCATGCCCTTATGCGGCGGACCACCTGCCATCGCCAGATCGCAGAAGCTCTCCCACATCTCGTTCCAGGCCACCTTGCCATCGCCGCCGAACTTCAATCCAGCCGAGCCCATCGACACCGGCTGCACGTCTTCGTAGCAGTCCCGGTACAGGTCCGGAAGAATGGTCCGCAGGCGGCCTTCGAGCTCTCGAAGACAGCGCTCCTCGTCTGAGTTCAGGGCTCTTGCTTGATCGAAGCAGTAGTGATTCACAAGCTTCGACGATAGCATACGATCCACAAATTCGTAATACTGGTGGCCGGCACAACCCCTACTTCTTCGCGCCCTCCAGGGTTTCCTCAGACGTACGCTGCTTGCGGGCCTCCTGTCGCGGCACCGATTGATCTCTTCCGGGAAGCGCCGGTTTGGGTAGATTCGTCGAGGTATAGCGGGCGAGCACCAACGGCCCCGTCGTGTCCGGCAGCACCGGAGGCGCGGTGCGCGGCTTGGCCAACCGAAAAGCCGAGGTTAAGTCGCCAAAGGTCCGCCGTCGCCATTCGCTGATGTTCGGCTCGCGCACGCCTGTCAGAATTTCCAGAAATCGCAGCACGGAGGTGTGGTCGAACAGGTCGCTCGACACCCATCCGCCCGCCGTCCAGGGCGAAACGAGAATACACGGCACGCGGAATCCCGCTCCGATGGGCAGTCCACCCACGAACTCATGCGCGCTCCCCCCCGGGGCGACCGGCGGCGGCACGTGATCGAAGAGTCCGTCATTCTCGTCATAATTCAAGATGAAGACCGTCTTGGCCCACACGTCCGGGTTGGCCGCGATCGCGTCGATTTTGCTGGCGACGAAGGCAGCGCCGTCGGCCGGCATGTAATCGGGATGCTCGGATTGAAAACTGGTGGGAATGATCCAGGAGACCGTCGGCAGCCTGTCGTGCCGCGCGTCGTATTCGAATTGACCTTCCGAACCGACTTGCATGCCGCGGGTATAGAGCGGTGAACCGGGCGAGGCTTCCTGAAACACCTTGAAATTCGCAGCCATGTTGCAGCCATAGCTGTCCTTTTGCTCATAGATCTTCCAACTCACGCCGGCGGCCTGCAAACGCTCCGGGTAGGTCGTCCAGGTGTAGCCTCCTGGCGGCACGACGTTCTTCAGAATGGGACCGCCACCCTTGGCGTTTGGGTCGAGCGTGCCCGTCATCAGGTACATGCGGTTCGGCCAGGTCGGCCCGAAGACCGAGCAGTGATAGGCGTCGCAGATGGTGAATGACTCGGCCAGCGCGAACTGAAACGGAATATCCGCGCGCTTGTAATAGCCCATCACATACGGTCCTTTGGGGCCGTCCGCCTTGCGATGCGCCGGAAGCCAGCGGTCCATCTTGCCGCCGTTCCAAGCTTCATGCTGAACGGCCCACGCATGACTGGTCGACGGGATCTTCTGCGCGCTGCTCGCCTGCGTATCCAGGTGGAACGGAAGCGTATAACCATCCGGATTCTCCGCGTCGGGTTGATGAAACACGGAACGGCCGGTTGAGAGCGTAAGGGTCTTGGGATCGTTAAATCCGCGAACGCCGGCCATCGTTCCGAAATAGTGATCGAAAGACCGGTTTTCCTGCATCAGGATGACGACATGCTTGATGTCTTTAAGGGACATTCGTTGCGGAGGCGCCTGCGCCAGCATGCGGCGGATATTGGGAGGCATCAAGGCCGCCGCCGCTGCAATCGAGGCTCCGCGCAACATGCGGCGCCGCGTCAATCCTCGATCAGACGAAGAATTCATCGCAGTCGAGCCCTGTTTCATGAGTACTTTCTCACTTCTACCGCACCAAGTATAGCGCTGAGATGTCAATCTTTGATGAGATTCGGCCGTCAGTCAACTCGATTTCAGCGACTTTGGTGCTCTGTGCACGCCCGCTTCTAACGATTCTAAGGCCGCTGGTGGCTGGGAAAGGCCGTTCGTGAAAAACACGTAGGTGTTTCTGCCCGGCAAGGATATTCTTGTGATTCATGCTCCAGGCGATCGAACTCTCGAAGACCTATAAGGGCAGTGTTGCGTTGAACGCTCTTAACCTGAATATCGACCCGGGCGAGATTTTTTGTTTGCTCGGTGCAAACGGCGCCGGCAAGACCACTACGATCAATCTTTTTCTCAACTTCGTATCTCCGTCATCGGGGGCTGCCAGGATCAACGGGCTGAATGTAGTCGATCATCCGCTCGAAACAAAAAAATTCCTCGCCTACATCCCCGAACAAGTGATGCTCTACCGAAACCTAACCGGTGTGGAGAATCTGGAGTACTTCACCTGCCTTTCCGGCGAGCGCTACTCACGTCCGCAACTGCTCGACTTTCTCGCACAGGCTGGACTTCCGGCCGGAGCCGCAGAGAAGCGCGTCAACTCCTACTCGAAGGGCATGAGACAAAAGGTCGGAATCGCCATCGCCATCGCCAAGCGAGCCAGGGCGCTTCTGCTGGACGAGCCGACTTCCGGCCTCGATCCCAAGGCCTCTAACGAATTCTCCGAGCTACTGAAGAAACTGAGTGGGACCGGCGCAGCGATTCTCATGGCGACGCATGACCTGTTTCGCGCCAAGGAGTCCGGCACGCGTGTCGGCATCATGAAGCACGGTCGAATGGTGGCGGCGCTGCGCACCGAGGATCTGGGACACGCGGATCTTGAACGAATTTACCTGGAGCACATGCACGACTGAAGGAGAAAACGATGATCCTGGAGATTGCAAAAAAGGAAGCTCGGGAGACGTTTCGCGATGGTCGGTTTCGAATCCTCGCCGCGGTGGTGATCGCGCTGCTGGCGGTAAGTCTCGGCCTCGGCTGGAAGCGCTATTCCGACGTGAGCCGTCAAATCGAGGCTGGGCGTAAGGCGACGCGTCAAAATTGGTTGACGCAGGGCGAGAAAAATCCCCACTCGGCGGCGCACTATGGCGTTTATGCCTTCATGCCGCGGACCCCGTTGTCCTTCGTCGACGACGGAGTGGATCCGTACACCGGCGTCAGCGTGTGGCTCGAAGCACATAAACAGAATGACTTCAAATATAAGCCCGCCGAGGATTCGAATACTCTCGCACGCTTCGGCGAATTGACGGGAGCCGCGGTGTTGCAGCTTCTGATTCCGCTGCTGATCATCCTGCTGAGCTTCACCACCTTCGCCGGCGAACGGGAGCAGGGAACTTTGCGGCAATTGCTCTCTCTGGGAATCAAACGCGAGGATCTGGCGGCTGGCAAGGCTTTGGGTATCGCCGCTTCCCTCGGAATGGTATTGGTTCCGGCCGCGCTGATCGGTGCGGGTGTCCTGATTTTCTTGGGAGATCCCCGCGTTCTTCCGGACACGGCTGCTCGGCTGGTTTTGCTCGCGCTGTTCTACCTCTTCTATTTCGCGGCAATTCTGGGAACTTCTCTGGCCGTCTCGGCATGGTCGAAGTCGACGCGCGCTGCACTGCTCACTCTGCTTGGATTCTGGATTGTGAACGGTTTGATCGCACCGCGGGCGTTCACCGATGTGGCGCGTTATCTGCATCCAACGCCCTCCGCGTTTGACTTCGCCAAAATGGTGGCCCACGACCTGGAAAACGGGATTAACGGCGATTCCTCCACCGCTCAGCGCGCGCGGGAGCTCCAGCAACGGTTGTTGAAGCAGTACCAGGTCGATCGCATTGATAAGCTGCCGGTCAGCTATCGCGGAGTTTCGCTTCAGGAAGGAGAAAACCACGGCGATGAGGTCTTCGACAAACGCTATTCGGAACTGTGGGACGATTTCGAGCGCCAAAATGCGGTACGCCGCGCCGGCGGGATCATCGCTCCGCTGCTTCCGATGCGGAGCCTCTCCATGGCTCTGGCCGGCACCGACTTTGCTCAGCATCGGGACTTCGCCGTCGCGGCCGAAAATTATCGCCGCATGTTTATCCGAATGATCAACGACGATATCACCAAAAACGCGGCCGGAAAAGACCTTTATGTTCGCGGCGACGATCTGTGGCAAACCGTCCCGGAATTCCAATATGTGGCGCCAGGCGTGGCCGCCGTTCTGCGCGCGAATCTCGGCTCGATCGCACTGCTCCTGCTTTGGACCTTCGCCGCCGTTTGCGCGGCGTGGTGGTCGGCGCGCCGGATCGAGGTCCTCTGAAATGACCTGGGGCATATTCCGGCAGGAGTGGCTCTCGCTGCGGCGAGAGGGAGCCATGTGGCTGGTAGTCGCGCTGGTCGCCTCATTTGCCGGCTATGGCGTCTACAACGGCGCGCGCTGGACCGCGTTCCAGACCCGCACGCTCGCATCGATGGCGCAGGAGCAGCACGCCCGCATCGACAAGCTGCGATCGTCGATTCGTCAATTCACCGGACGAGGCCCGGATCCTCGTTCGGCCGCGACCGTCGGCGATTCGACAGGCGCGCCGTATGCGGTGCTTCCTCCGGCTCCGCTCGCTTCATTTTCGATCGGCCAGAGCGACTTGTATCCGTATTATTTCAAGCTCGGCCTCAAGAGCCGGTCGACCATCACGGAATCTGATGAGATCGAGAACCCCGTGAATCTGTTGTCGGGACGATTCGATCTGGCGTTCGCCATCATTTATCTTTTGCCGCTGGTGATCCTTGCGCTCACCTACAATCTGGTATCCGGAGAAAAGGAAAACGGAACGCTCGCCGTGGCGCTGAGCCAGGCGGTCGCTCTGTCGGCGCTGATCGCAAGAAAGGTTCTCTTTCGCGCCTTGGTTCTATTGCTGCTCGTCGCCGCCGTATCGCTGGCCGCGATCGCTCTTCCGGGCGTCGACCTCACCCGCGCGGGAATCCTGCCGCGCCTGCTGCTCTGGACCGCCGTCGTGCTCGCGTATGGATCGTTCTGGTTCGTTCTGGCCGCGGGAGTAAACGCACTGGGCAAAAGCTCCGCCACAAATGCTTTGCTGTTGTCCGGAATCTGGCTGGTGCTCGTCCTGTTAATTCCTTCCTCGATCAATCTCGCCGCGGAGAGCCTTTATCCGGTGCCCTCGCGCGTGGAGATGATTCAGGCGATGCGAGAAGCGTCGATCCAGGCGAATCAGAAAGGCAGCATGTTATTGGCGCGTTATTGGGAGGATCATCCGGACTTGGCGTCGCCAACCGGAGGCGCCGAAGGCGATGCATCGTTCACCACCTATGCCGTCCAGATGGAAGTGGACCGCCTGACGCAACCCGTGTTCGATCATTTCGAGGCGCAGATCGCTTCGCAGGAAGCGGTGGTCAACCGGTTCCGTTTTCTGTCGCCGGCCATTCTCGCGCAAAAGGCCCTGAACGATATCTCCGGCACCGGCGTGGATCGCTATCGGGGGTTCCGCGCCTCGTTCGATCGATTTCTCACCGCATGGCAGGATTTTTTCTTTCGACGAATCTCCGAGCGGGCGCTGATTAGTTCACAGGAACTGGATTCGTTGCCGAAGTTTTCTTATCCGGATGAGCCGAGCGGCGCGATTCTAGGCCGGGTGCTTCCGGCGTTCGCCGGTCTCCTGATTCCCGTCGTCGCCATTGGCCTCTATGCAAATCGTCGCTTGCGGAATTATCCGGTTGCCGGCTGATCGCATATCTAAGTTGGCGGTAGCCCTGCTCCTGGTGCAGATCGCGGCGATGGGTTGGGCCCAGACGGCGCCAGGCATCCTCCAGGGGTCACGCCACAGATCCGAGTGAAGCGGCGATCCCAGGAGCGTCCGTGACGGTGGCTGGTCCGGTCGGAACCGAGCGAACCATGGTCACCGACGGGCAAGGGAAATATCGCGTCGAGCTGCCACCCGGAACCTATTCCGTTCGAATCACCGGTCAAGGGTTCGCTCCCTTTGAGCAAATCGAAGTTGTGATCGAGAGCAATCGCGTCCGAACCGTGGACGGCCATCTTAAGATCCAGCAGGAATCGCAGAAGGTTACCATCTCCGATTCAAGCTCGCAGTTGGGCGTCGATGCTTCCCAGAGTGTCGGCCAACTCGTGCTTCGCGGCCGCGACCTCGATGCCTTTTCGGATGATCCCGACAATCTGGCCAACGAACTTCAGATGCTCGCGGGTCCCGCGGCGGGTCCGGATGGCGGACAGATCTTGATTGACGGCTTCAGCGATGGAATCTTGCCGCCGAAAGCTTCGATTCGCGAGATTCGCGTTAATTCCAATCCCTTCTCCGCCGAATACGATCGCATCGGATTTGGCCGCGTCGAAGTTTTCACCAACCCCGGCTCGCAGAAATTTCACGGCCAGGCCTCCTTCGATTTCGCCAACCGCGATTTGACCGCGCGCAATCCCTATGTCGTCGGCATCGTGCCTAACTATCGCCAGGAAATGTTCGCAGGAAATTTTGGCGGACCGCTCTCCAAAAAGGCGAGCTTCTTCATCGACGTGGACCGTCGTCTTACCGATGAAAACGCGGTGCTGAGATACACCGCGCTCGACGCGTCTTTAAATCCGTTTGCGACCAGCAGCGCGCTGGTCGCACCGTCGCGCCGCTTCAGCATCAATCCGAGGATCGATTACGCCCTGTCGCGGAACCAGACCTTGACACTGCGTTATTCCTACGTCGATACCAACGCGCACGATCAAGGAATCAATGTACAGACGTTCGATCAGCCATCGCAAGCCTATCAGCAGACCGGCAATCAGCAGAGCTTGCAGCTTGCCGATTCGTCCGTCATCGGACCTGCGATTTTGAATGACGCGCGCTTTCAATTCCTGCACACTCGCGCCACGCAGAGCGGCATCAGCACGGCACCTGAGATCGATGTTCAGGGCGCATTCACCGGCGGCGGGACGTTCCCGCTCAATTTCAGCGACGAAAATAAGTCCGAATTGCAGAACAACACCACGATTCTGCACGGCACTCATACCATCAAGATCGGGGCGCGACTGCGACTGGACCGGCTCAACACGCAGTCCACCACGAATTTTAATGGCCGCTTTATTTTTTCCGCGATCCCCGGTGAGTTGACAGCGATCGAGGTTTATCAGCAGAACCAGTTGCTCGCGGCACAGGGATTGCCGGCCGCGCAGATCGCCATGCTCGGCGATGGACCGTCGGAGTTTCTGCTCACCGCCGGGAACCCGGCCGCGAGCGTGGGCGTATTCGACGCCGGCGTCTACCTGCAGGATGAATGGAGGCTCAGACCCAATCTTTCTCTCATCGGCGGCCTGCGCTACGAAGGCCAGACGGCGATCTCCGACCACGCCGATTTCGCGCCGCGCATCGGTTTCGCGTGGGCTCCCGGAGCCGGAAATCGCAGCAATCCCAAGACGGTGATTCGTGCCGGAGCAGGAATTTTTTATGACCGTTTCCCGACGACGCTACTCGTCAATGCCAAACGGCTCAACGGTATCAACCAGGTTCAGTACATCGTCACGAATCCACAGTTCTTCCCCGCGATCCCCGATGCCACGATGCTCGCCTCGCTCAATTCCGGTGTGCGATCGGTCTATCAGGTCGATCCCAATCTTCGTGTCCCATCTGTGATGCAAGCGGCCATCGGAATCGAGCGGCAGTTGCCGCACGGAATTTCTATCGCGGCGAACTATACCGGCTCGCGCGGCGATCATGAACTGCTGACGCGCGACATCAACGCACCCTTACCAACCGTTTTCAACAGCCAGGGTGAGGCGAGCGGTCCGCGGCCGTTCGGCGATGCCGCCGGCAACATTTATCAGTACGAAGGCGCCGGCGTGTTCCGCCAGAATCAACTGATCGTAACCACGAATGCCAAGGTGAACCGGAAATTCACGATCTACGGCTATTACGTCCTCAACCAGGCGATGAGCGACACCGATGGATTCGCCACCATGCCGTCGAACCCGTACAACCTTGCCGCCGATTATGGCCGGGCCGCGTTCGACTACCGGCATCGGGCGTTTATCAGCGCCTCGATGACGCTGCCCTTCGGCATCCGAATGGCGCCGTTTATCTTTCTGCAATCCGGAATGCCCTACAGTGTGACCTCGGGAATCGACACCAACGGCGATGGTAATCCGAATGATGATCGTCCGGCATTCGCGCAAGATCCGTCGCGATCGAGCGTCATCCAAACTCGCTTCGGCAACTTTGATGTCGATCCTGCGACGCTTCGTAACGCGGTAGTCGTACCGCGAAATTCCCTTCAGGGTCCCGGAATTTTTTCGATGAATGTCCGCGTGAGCCGAAGCTGGTCGTTCGGAGAGCGCGGCGGGGGAAACACCGGCGGCAGCGGCGAGATTGCCGGCGGCGGATCGATCCAGAATGGCGGCCTCAGCGGCGGATCGGCCCAATCAGGAATGGCGAGCGTATTTGGAGGCGTTGCCACCCTCCGGCGATTCAATCTGACGCTGACCGCGACATTTCGGAATTTGCTGAACAACGTGAATCCAGCGACGCCGATCGGAAATCTCAGCTCCGCACTTTTTGGGCGGTCTGTGACGCTCAATACTTTTGGCCCCTTGCCCGGGGCGGGCCCCAACGCAGGGGCAGGGAATCGTCACATAGAATTGCAGCTTAGACTTACGTTCTGACGGATGCGAACCTTCGAATCCCACCCTCGCACGATAGTCGACCAATCTGGTTCAGCGGGCAATAGCGGGCAACGCCCCACGGCGACCGTGGCATTTCGGGGACCTAGAGCAACGGCATTTCCGTAAGTTATATCATTGAAAAGAATGCCGATGTTTCGAATCCCTCTCTCTCCGCCATAAATAAATCACAAGCGATCGGCGATCCCGGCGTGCAATAGCGCGCAATGCTGCGCCAGGGGTTTGAATTTCTGGGCGCAGTCCGTCGGGCCAGTCGCGCGATTAAGCAGGAACGTAAGTCAACCGAATCAGGTCATCGGCGATTAAATCGCTGGCCGCCAGGTGGAGCGGCGGCCGGGGGCCCGCGAAGAATGGCTGGCCGCCACCAAGCACGACGGGACGCAGGTAGAGTCGATACTCATCGATAAGACCGGCCTCGGTCAGGCTTTGCGCCAGGATTGGTCCGGCAACGTGAATCTCGCCAGCCAGCTCGGCCTTCAGCCCGCGTATCACCTTCTCGAAGTCATCCGCGACAAGCGTCGAGTTGGGACCCATTGACTTGAGGGAACGCGACACCACCCACTTCGGCTGGCTCCGCCATACCACCGCGAACTCGCGGTCCTGCGCGTCCCAATCAGGAAGATCTTCTTCCCAATAACGCATGATCTCGTACGTGCGTCGACCGTAAAGGAGGCCCGTCGCGCCGCGCACCAGCTCGATGAAGTGACGGAAGGCCGCGGGCGCGGGCGGCCCAAGCTTCATGTGGTCGACGTAGCCATCAAGGGACTGGCTCAATCCGTAGACAAGTTTTGCCACGCTGCAAATCTCCCTCCCACGTTCTTCAGAATAGCGTGAGCCGACGCCACGCCGAGGTGAGGTTGAACACTGCCCGTGCGCCGCATTGGCCTCATGACTTGCCGCGGTCAAAAGCTGCCCAGGAGAAAAGCTCTTGCGTTCACCAGCACTTTCTCTCGCATCGCGCGATCCGGCAGCATTCGAGCAAGTTCAATGGCCCCGATCATCGTCGAAAAAATCGCAAAGAAGGCGCGTTCTTTGTCCGCGGTTCGGTCGCCGGGCATGAACGGCGCCATGCGATTCTTGTAATTGACCAGTTCCGCCGCGATCTGCGGCTTCATCCTCTTATCCGCGCGCGCCAGTTCCGGCGAAAGCGCCGCCAGCGGGCACCCGCGCTCGGGATGGTCGCAGAGTTCCAGGCTCAAGTAGGTTTTTACCACGGCCTTCCATGCCTCTCCAGGCCGCGATTGTTCAGCAGCGTGGGCCAGCGTATCCTCGATTTCCCGGAAGCCCTCGCGAAGCGACTCGAGAAGCAGGTCGTCCTTGCTCCCGAAATGCTTGTAAAAACCTCCGTGGGTCAGGCCGGCGTCCTTCATAATGGCCGAAACGGCGGCGCCATTTAAGCCTTCGGCCCGGATGCGGCGCGAGGCATCTTTCACAATCCTCCGATGGGTTTCGAGTTTATGTTTGGGCCCGTAACGCATGCCTATAGGATGCTGCGGATCATCCCAAGGCGCAATCTCGACGCGATCAGAAATATTCGAATCCATAGGATTATGTGCATCATCCTATGGAGCGAAAGGAAGGAGGCCTGAAATGGCGCCAGTAAATCTCTTCCGAATTCATCTCGTTTTGGGCTATGTCGCCTGGCTGCTCTGCTTCGCCGTTTACATCTGGCCCAGGCTCAAGGCGATGGACCGGTTCGACGCTCAACGCGCCATTGCCACCCTGCACAGCTTCCGATTCTTTGGGCTGGTCTTCATCCTGCCGGGAGTCGTCGGCCCGAATATACCCGCCGGCTTCGCCACATTTGCCGCCTACGGTGATTTCGTAACCGGCGTGCTCGCCTTGCTGGCGCTTCTCACCGCAAGGATGCGTCCGCTGTTCTGGTTTTTTGTCGTTGCATTCAATCTCGCGGGGGCGACGGATGTCCTCGTCGACTACTACCACGCCATTCAGACTGGCCTTGATGTGATGCCAGGCCAATTCGGCGCAACCTACGCGATCCCCATCATCTATGTGCCCTTGCTGATGATCACGCACGCCGCCGCCTTCTACTTGTTACTGCGGCCGCCGTCCAGGCACGCCATTCTTGCTGGAAAACAATCATGAGTGCTAGCAGCCTGAAACTATCGCACCACTCCCGCCCGCAACCTCCTCGAGAACCGCGTCGACCCCGCAAAACGTTACGCGCGGAGGACTTAGCAGGCGTCCTGGCGACCGCTGAAATTCGCCTCAAACAGCCTGTAACATTTTGGCCGTTTCCCGCATCGTTGGAATAGTGGCAATGGCAGTCCGGCCCGAAACCTCCACCGGCAGACGGCGCGGTCGACAAGTGCGTTCCTGAGTTCCACTTCCTGCCGCTGTGATTCCGTAAACTATTAATGGGAAATGCCCCAAGGCCTGAGCAAGCCGCAAAGGCGACGAATGCCCGGGTTCGAATGCAATCTCGAACAGGGTTCCAGCTTCATAATCGTTAAGGTTCAGAGGTTTGAAGGCATTTCTTAAATGAAAAACTGATATAAAGGGAATGCAACTAAATCTAATAGTTGTGCATCAAAATAACTGGAGCCGCCCCTCCCAAATGGCCTCACGGCCAACCCATCACTTAAGGCTAAGACATGCAAATGGAACGATTTGAAGAGCAGATGTTAACCCCAAACCTGGATGAATCGCCGGAATTCATTGATTTCCAGGAGGGCGACGAGAGTAACGAGGGTACCGTACAAGAGGCGGTTTCGACCGACGATCCGGTCCGCGTGTACCTTCGCGAAATGGGCTCGGTTCGCTTGCTCAGCAGGCAGGGCGAAATCGATCTGGCGCGCCGGATGGAACGCGGTAAGTGGCGGATGCACAAGGCGATTTCCCGTGCGCCGAGGGTCTGGCAAGACGTTCTCGGGCGGTACGAAAAGGTGCGCTCGGAAGGCGCCCGGCTGGAGGAGTTCGCGGAAATCGGCGGACAGGAAGAAGCGGTGCGGAATGAGGCGCGTGCCGCGGCTCTCGAAAAACTGGCAAAGTTTGCGCGGGCGCACCATCAACTGACCGCCGTGGAGCGACGGATCGAGTCGGCGCCGAAGCGTTATGTGAACGTGCGGGCGAAACTGGTTTCGAAACGCGCGCGGCTGATGGTGAAGTGCTCGCGGGACGCGCGGGCGATCCCGTTTACTGTGGATCAGTGGCGGCGCTTTGAGGCCGACCTGGCGCAGACCGTCGCCGAGATCGAACGGCAACCCGACCGGCGCAAGGCGCGGGAGCTGGAAAAATCGGCTGGAGCGACGCTGGGGCAAATGCGGCACTGGATGAACGCAGCCAGACGCGGCGATGCGGAGGCGGAAGCGGCGAAGTCCGCGCTGGTCGAAGCCAACCTCCGTCTGGTGGTTTCGATCGCAAAAAAGTACGTCAACCGCGGGCTGCACCTGCTGGATCTGATCCAGGAGGGTAACATCGGGCTGATGCGCGCCACCGAAAAATTCGACTACCATCTCGGCTACAAATTTTCGACGTACGCCACCTGGTGGATTCGCCAGGCCATCACGCGGGCGATTGCGGACCAATCCCGGACCATCCGCATTCCCGTGCACATGAATGAGACCCTGACGAAATACCTGCGCATCTCGCGCGAGCTCGAAAAAGAGCTGGGCCGCGCGCCGCGCAACGAGGAAATCGCCCGGCGTCTGGAAACGACCGCGGAAAAAGTGCAGGAACTGCGCGCGATTTCCCGGGATCCGGTGTCGCTCGACCTGCCGGTCGGCCGCGACGGCGAATCGGTGCTGGGCGACCTGCTGGAAGACCACGCCGCGGGTTCGCTGCTGGCGCCGCTGATGAATCACGATGTTCGCGACGAAGCGGCGGGCGTGCTGAAGACGCTTTCCCCGAGTGAAGAAAAAGTTCTGCGGATGCGTTTCGGCATCGGCTACGATCGCGAGCACACCTTGCAGGAAATCGCCCAGGATTTCGGCCTGACGCGGGAGCGCATCCGGCAGATTGAGTTGAAAGGTCTGCAAAAATTGCGGAGCCCGCAAAACGAGCAGCGTCTGCGCCCGCTGATGACCTTGCAGTAGCCACCACGGCGGAGTATAGCCCCGGCGCCCGCTTCTCTGTGCGCGCTGCGCTTCAAATTGCGTGATCAAATTGCGCAGCGGCGGCGTCAATCGAGTACAATCGCGCCATGGAGAATGTGAACGTCGAGATCGGGGTACGGACGCGGGAAAAGGCGCTGGAACTGGCAACGGACGCTCCCTTCCGCGTGGCGATTCTCGGAGACTTCAGCGGACGGGCCAATCGCAAATCCGGTGGCGCGCCGCGGCCCATCGAAATCGATCCTGGCAATTTCGAAGAAGTGATGCAACGCCTGAACGTCGCGCTGGAACTTCCGGCCGGCCCCTTGAAGTTCGCCGAGCTGGATGATTTTCACCCCGACCAGCTTTATCAAAACGTGCCGCTGTTTGCCTCCCTCCGCGAGGCGAAAACGCAGCCTGCCGAGTTTCGACCGGCGCCGGCTTCGCCTTCGCGGCCCGCGCCGCCGCCCACTGCCGCGGGCAGCCTGCTCGATCAGATCGTGGGGCAGGCGGCGCCCGAACCGGCGCGGACTTCCGCGCCCGGCGAAAACGCGTGGGACCAGACAATTCGCGACATCGCCCGGAAACACGCGACCCCGGAGCCCGATCCGCGGCAGCAACAGGCGCGGGCGCTGCTCGACCAGACCGCGGCGGCGCAGATGCGCGCGATCCTTTCGCATCCCGATTTTCAGGCGCTCGAAGCCGCCTGGCGCTCCTTGTTTTTCTTTTTCCGCTACGTCGAAACCGGACCGGATCTGCACGTCGAGCTGATCGACATCGCGCAGCATGAGCTGCGGCAGAAATTGCCGGAACTACAGCGGATTTTCGCCGATCGCGCGCCGGGCGAGCCGCGCTGGTCCGTGCTGACCGGCTTGTACACGTTTTCCGCGTGTGAAGACGATTGCGCATTGCTGGCGCGCTTGGGAGCGCTGGCGCGAATGGCCGGCGCGCCGTTTCTTGCGGGCGTCGATGCGCGGCTGTTCGGCTGCGAATCGATCGCCGCCGCGCCCGATCCCGACGACTGGCACCTGCCGATCGACGAGGAGCATCAGCAGGCCTGGCAGCGCCTGCGCCAGTCCGAAGACGCGAGCTGGATCGGCCTTGCGTTTCCGCGCTTTCTGCTGCGCCTGCCGTACGGCAAGAAAACATCGCCCATCGATTCGTTCGATTTCGAGGAGATGCCCGGCGAACCCGCTCACGACGGATATTTGTGGGGCAATCCCGCGATCGCCTGCGCGTGTCTGCTGGGGCAGGAATTTAATCGCGAGCAGTGGGAGATGCGGGCGCGTTCGATGGCGCGCCTGGATGGCATTCCGCTGCATACGCCGCCCGATCGCGAGGCCACGCCGCCCGCTGAAATCTGGATGACCGAGCGCTTCGCCGGCCAGATCGCCGAGGCGGGGGTGATGCCGCTCGCTTCGGTGCGGCACAGCGATGCGGTTCTGCTGGTGCGCTTCCAATCGATCGCCGATCCCGCGCAGCCGCTGGCGGGACCATGGTGATGTCGGCGGTCGCCATTCCTGCGCTGATCGTGAAGAATGTGGAGCCCCCGCCATAACTGGCGGGGCTGTGGCGTAAGCCGCCAGGCTTGCGCTCGAGGGCTGTCTGCCGCGAACAGCACAAGCCTGGCGGCTTATGCCACTCTGCGCTTATTTTGTCAGAAGATTTTTATAAATCTCGAAAAACTTCTGAAAGTCGAGATCCAGCATGACTTCGACCGGCGTGGCGCCGGGCGACAACGCGCGGTCGAGCGGAATCACGTCTCCGTAATCCTTGCCGAACGCGGTCTGCACGTCTAAATAATCCGTTTCCTTCTTCGTCACCCAGGACGGATCCACCAGATAGGCCGCGGCCAGGCAATCCCAGACCAGAAATTTCGCTTCGGGATTTTTCTTGAATCGCTTGCCGATATCTTCGCGATATAACGTGGTAATCGGCGTCTTTTTTTCGACAATCTGATCGTAATGCGATTTGTCGAGCGGAGCGCGATTGCAAATATCCAGACCGAACATGATTTTTTGCGGAATGGCCGAGCGCAGCACGATGCTGGCCGCTTCCGGGTCGAACCAGAAATTGAATTCGGCCGCGCGGCCGTCGGAGCCGCGCGCGTGAACGGCTCCGCCCATGAAAATCAATCGTTTGATTTTCGCCGCGATTTCCGGATGAAGGCGCAAGGCGATCGCCAGATTGGTCATCGGACCCAGTTCCAGAATGGTCACCGGACCGGGTTCGGAAAGAATCGTGTCGGTGAGATAATCGACGGCGTTTTTGTGCGAAGCGCGATGCTCGATTTTCGGTTTGGGCTCGGGCTGATCGGCGGCGAACGCGCCCATATACCCGATCGGTCCCCATTGTTTTTTTTCCTGTTCCGCCATTTCCCGGGTATGGACCAGCGGAACGCGCGCGCCGAAATGGAGCGGAATGCCCGGCTGCTGGAGCGCGTCGATGACGCGGAACATATATCCGGCGCCTTCCGACGGCCAATAGTTGCCCGGCACCAGCGTCACCCCGAGCACGGTCACTTGATCCGGCGCCTGGAGCACCATCGCCAGCGCGGCGCCGTCATCGTTAAAAATGGCGCAGTCGGTGTCGACGATGACCGGTTCGGGTTGAGCGACGGCGAAGGCCATCGCGGCCAGGAAAATCAGGAGTCGCACGCCGCCAGTTTAACGGATTTTCGCGAACCCGTTCAGAGCTTCAACAGGCGATCCAGAAAATCGGGGATCTCGAAAACCGCGCGATTTTCGATGGCGGCCACGCGCGACTGGTATTCGGCGAGGGACGCTTCAAGCTGAGCGACGGCCGCGGCGATTCCGCGAAAATTCTTGAGCACCAGGCCCACGCCGCGCTGGCGCACCCATTCCGTGTTGTAGCGCTCCTGCGGCAGCGTCCACGCGTTTTCTTCGACGATCACCGGCAGCTTCATGGCGACGGCTTCGCTGATGCTGCCGGGGCCGGGCTTGCCGATGAAAAAATCGGACAGGTGCATGTAATAAGGAATTTCAGCGGTGAATCCCTCGACGAAATGCGGCGCATCGCGGAGCATCGCGCGGAGTTTAGCGGCCAGTTCTTCGTTGCGTCCGCAGATCAGAATGAGCTGCGTGGAGGAGAGGCGCTCCGCTATTTCGAGCATCACGCGGGAGCCTTGCCCGCCGAAAAGCACGATTCCGGTAGCCCGTGCGGGATCGAGGCCCAGTCTTTTTCGTTCCGCGCTACGATCGGCGTTAACCCGGTCGTAAAATTTCGGGCGTAAAATCATACCAGAGGCGCGGAAAATGCGATCGGGTGAATAGCCCAGGCGGCGCGCCTGCTGCACCGCGTGATCGGTGCCGCAAATGAGGTATTGATTTTGCTTTTCGATCCAGAAATGTGGCGGATAATCGGCAAAATCGGTGAGAATCGTTACGTAGGGCGCGCGCGGCCAGGCGCGTTGAAGGCTTTGAAAGATCGGCCGGTTGAAGTTCGGGATCAGCGAGACGACCAGGTCCGGCCGGGTGGCGCGAAAATGCTGTTCGAGCAGCGGCAGCATGGAACCGTGGTACAGACGGATCACCAGGTGAACGACGCGCAGGCTGGCGGCCGAGCCCAGCGTCCAGCCGCGGGCCAGCATGCGGTTATACAAATCCTCCAGGCTGACTCCGGTGATTTTCCGGAAAATATCGAGCGAATACAGCAGTTGCTGCACGTTCACCAGGGAAATCTCCCAGGGCCGGCCCTGCTGTTCGATGACGCTCTTGAGGGCGTTGGCGGCCGCGCGATGGCCTCCGCCGGCGTCGAAGTAGAGGCATTGTATCCGCTTCACATTTTCCGTCACAAATGTTTTATAGCACCGTCATCGGGGTGTCACACCAGGGGAGTAAAAGTGTAGCATGGCGATCTCGGTAGTGCGCATGGTGGAGGTCAGCGATCACCGCCTGATGCGGCGCGTGAACCGCTGGCGGGCGCCGCGCTGGCTGCGCCTGTGGATGATCGCCGCCACGCGAGGAGGCGACGGATGGCTGTGGTACGCCATGGGCCTGGCGGTGGCCCTGTTCGGTGGTGCGGAACGATACCAGGCGTTGGCGGCGGCGGGAATGGCCAGCGGCCTTGGTATCGGGTTATTCCTCAAGCTGAAGCGGGCCTGCGGCCGGAAACGCCCGTGCGCGCTGGAGCCGCACTGCTGGGCGACGCTGCTGCCGCCGGACCAGTTTTCCTTCCCCTCGGGCCACACCATCACGGCGTTCGCGGTGGCGGTGTCGCTGGGGGTGTATTATCCGGCGATGCTGCCGGGCCTGTTTTTCTGCGCGGTAAGCGTGGCGCTGTCGAGAATCCTGCTGGGGATGCACTTCCTGAGTGACGTGATCGCGGGGGGCGCGATCGGGGCGATTCTCGGTTATTCGGCCGCGATGCTGCTGCGGTAATCGAAGAGAGTTTGCCCGCTTCCTGACGGAAGCGGCTCGAACCGGTATCCGCGTTTTTCGCTCGAGCCGCCCGCCAGGGCGCGGGACTTTACGGCTGACCCGGCAATGGCGCCGCCACCGGCGTCACCTTGCCCCAACCTTGATCCTTTGCCGCTGTCATATCTTTGCGCAGCTGTTCCGGAAGATCGGTCTTGATTTCCGGACGGGCATCCTGCGTGCCAAGCCGCCACGCCACCGCCGCGACGGTTCTGGCGATCATCTGCATTTCGTTGTAATCGATCTTGTCGGGCGTGTCGGTCGGCCGGTGATAATCGGGGTGCAGGCCGGTGGTGAAGAACGCGATGGGCACGCCGATTTTGGCGAAATTGTAATGGTCGCTGCGATAGAAGACGCGCTGGCCGTTGGGCTTCGGACCCAGATTATCGTGCGTCGCGTCGGGCGCCGTGGCGTCGTAGAAATGATTTAGGGTGAGCTTCTGATAACTGTTGTTGACGGTCTCGATGGTTTTTTCGAGATCGTCGCTGCTGATGTTGGGGCCGATCACCAGGACTTCGCCGGGATTCACCAGAAGGTGCGTCGGATCGGGATCGTGGAAACCGGGACCTTTGGTGCGGCCGACCATGTCCAGGTTCAGGTCGGCGACGATTTTCGAAGGATCGACCGGCGGATACTCGGCGAAATATTGCGATCCCCACAATCCTTTTTCCTCACCCGCGTTCCATAAAAAAATAATGCTGCGCGCCGGGCGCATGCCCCTGGCCGCGCCTTCGGCGAAAGCGTGGGCCATGGCGAGCACGGAAACCGAGCCGGAGCCATCGTCATCGGCGCCGTTGTTCACGTTGTGGCCGTTGGGCAGCGGCGCACTGAGACCGATGTGATCCAGATGCGCGCTGATCACCACGTATTCGTTCTTCTTCACCGGATCGGCGCCTTCAAGCATGGCCACCACGTTTTCCGCGTGACCGGCTTCGCTTTTTACCGGCACGTGCAGCTTCATCGTTTTGGCGGAATTGAGCTCGAAGGAATCGAGCTTGGCGTTCGATCCCGCGCCGTAGAAAATTTCTTCGCCGCTTTTCTTTTCTCCCTGAAAAATCGCGCTGGTCATGGCCAAGCCGGCGTCGATCGCGGGAACGCTCGGGCAGGCTTCGGGAGCGCGCAGCTTTACCGGCTGATAATTCGGGCCGTTCAGGCCGCGTCCTCCTCCTCCGCCGCCGAATTGCGCGAAGACCGCGTTGGGATTTTCCATGGTTTCAAGCTGCTGAAAATTGGCGACGTGAACCACCGCGACGGCTCCGTGCGCGCCGCCGTATTCTTCGGGAGTGAGAAAATCCTTGCAGGTCTCGCCCAGCGGATTCGGTCCGCGCCCGCCGCGGCCACCGGCCTGCTGGGCCGCCAGCTCCGGGGGAAGGCCGGCGACGACAATCATTTTTCCCTGAACGTCCAGGCCCTGATAGGGATCGATATTGGTTTTATGAATCACGTAGCCGTTTCCGGCGAAGACCAGTTTTCCCTCGGCATCGAAAGGCTCGAGCGGCGGCGCGCCGCGTCCGCCGGCGGGAACGGTCCAGTCCCTGGAGTATTCGAAACTGGTGGTGCGCGGTCCGCTGCTGCCACGTCCGCCGCGACCTCCGCCGGGCGCGGTCAGGGACGCCTGGGCCGATTCGGCGATCACGTGCTTTGTGACCAGCTCGAAGGGCATCAGGTAGGGGTCCAAAGGACCGTCGGCCGCGGTGGTGTTGCCGCCGGGTTTCAGTCCCCACTCGGCCAGGCGGCTGGCGACGTAAAGCGCCGCGGTGTCGAAACCGCGCGAGGGCAGATTGCGTCCTTCCATGGGATCGGAGGCCAGGAAATAGAGCGCGATTTTCAATTCATCCGCGGTGATCGCGTCGGCATTGCCGTAGGCCGGCACCGCGCCTTTCGCGTGGGTTTTCTTCGAATGCGATTTCGATTGGGCGGGAAGCAGAATCGCCGCTGCCAGCAGGAACGGCGCGAGCAGCCAAGGCGAGAGAGATCGGCGTGTTTTGGGAAACTTCGGAAGCGGCATGAGTGCTTACAAGGATATCATTGGCCGGGTGCCGATACGAGTATCGACAGGGCACTCCCGAGTGCGTGCGCCACGGCAGCAAAAATTTCAAAGAACGATTTATCGGGGGCCCCCTTTAGCCAGTTTTTATTCAGTCGCCTGGCGCGACCATCCGCTTCTTACTGCGCCGCAACGGAATGGCACGCGGTAGTGTACCGCCGGACAACCAACGCCCGCAGGCCCGCTGGGACTGGTCTAGAATCGCCCCTCTTGGCCGAATCAGTTCTCCGCTGGTTGAGCACATGATCTCCTTGCC
>Ga0335074_10000116_pt1 | contig 135634 bp, 119 predicted proteins | sample Lox_Sample_23_FD_206715 | JGI IMG/M metagenome (GOLD analysis project Ga0335074, IMG submission 206715) | Soil microbial communities from Loxahatchee National Wildlife Refuge, Florida, United States - Lox_Sample_2.3 | ecosystem: Environmental > Terrestrial > Soil > Wetlands | place: USA...
TGGGGGGCCGGGCCCCCCAGGATCGGGGGGGTCCCGGGGGGTCGTCCCCCCAGGGCCAGCACTGCCTGGGGGGCTGGGCCCCCAGGATCGGGGGGGTCCCGGGGGGTCGTCCCCCCAGGGCCAGCAGGGCCAGCACAGCACCCCACCACACAATCAGATCGGCCCGGCCCCAGCTGGGGCCGGGCCGCCAGTTTGAACCCGGCAGATCCGTGACCCGAGGGCCACGAGCGAATTACGAGACCACGTGCACCTTGTCGGCCTGCGCGCCACGGTCGCTTTGCGTGATCTCGAACTCGACCCGTTGTCCCTCTTCGAGGGTGCGGTACCCATCCGCCTGGATCGCCGAGAAGTGGACGAAAACGTCCTTGCCACCGTCGACGGCGATGAAGCCGTATCCCTTGTCCGGGTTAAACCACTTGACGGTGCCCTGAGCCATTCCAAACAACTCCCTAACTGCGCTCGGGACTCGAGCCCCGCCCTTGTCACCGCGGAACCCGTCGATCGCGAAACGGATGAGGACGGCTCCGTGCGGGTTGCACGAATCCGTCCCCGTCCGACGGCGACCGGAATTGACCTTACCCTGTACCGAGCGCGCCTGGCGCCACTTACCCACCAATCATGTCATCTGGCCCACGCCGGGTTCTTCTCCCGGGCCTGCCGGGCCCCGCCCGCCACGGCCGGTATGACGGACACCCGCGCCCCCTCGGACACGGGCGTGTCCAGTCCCTGGGCGAACCGGACGTCTTCCTCCCCGACGTAGACGTTGACGAACCTGCGCAGCTTGCCGTCCTCGTCGAGGAGCCGGCCGGCGAGGCCGGGATAGGCGGCGTCAAGGCCCGCGATGACCTCGCGGAGGGTGCCTTCCCGGGCGGTCACCTCGGCCGCACCGCCGGTGTAGGGCCGCAGGATGGTGGGGATGCGAACCAGCACGGTCACGAGAGCGCCTCCTGGAATGACTCGAGCGTGGGCCTGATCGGGACCGGCACGTTCACCACGGCCGTTATCCCGTCGAGGGTCTTCAGCCCGTCACCCGAGTTGATCATCACGGTTTCAGCGTCGGGATCGAGCTGCCCGGCGGCCAGCAGCTTGCGCAGCACGCCGAGGGTGACCCCGCCGGCCGTCTCGCCGAAGATGCCCTCGGCCGTGGCCAGGAGCCGCATCGACTCGATGATCTCGTCGTCGCTGACGTCGGCGACCGCGCCGCCGGTGCGCCGCACCACGTCCAGGGCGTAGGGTCCGTCGGCCGGATTGCCGATGGCCAGCGACTTGGCGATGGTGTCCGGCCGGACCGGGCGCACCACGTCGTGCCCGGCGGCGAACGCCGCCGACACCGGCGCGCACCCGGTCGCCTGGGCCCCGAACACTCGCCACGGTGCCCCGGGCACCAGGCCGAGCGCGGTCAGCTCGGCGAAGCCCTTGTCCACCTTGACCAGCTGCGCCCCGGAGGCGACCGGCACCACGACCTGGGCGGGTACCCGCCAGCCGAGCTGCTCGGCGATCTCGAAGCCGAGCGTCTTGGATCCCTCGGCGTAGTAGGGCCGCACGTTCACGTTGACGAACGCCCAGTCCTCGTGCTCGCCCGCGAGCTCGGACGCGAGCCGGTTGACGTCGTCGTAGGTGCCGTCCACGGTGACGAACGTGCCGCCGTACACCGAGGTGGTGATGATCTTCTGCAGCTCCAGGTCGGCGGGAACCAGCACCACCGAGCGCAGGCCCGCCCGCGCGGCCGCGGCCGCCACGGCGTTGGCCAGGTTGCCCGTCGACGGGCAGGCCAGCACCGTGAAGCCCAGCTCGGTCGCGGCGGCCAGCGCCACCGCGACCACCCGGTCCTTGAACGAATGCGTCGGGTTCCCCCGGTCGTCCTTGATCCACAGCCTGCGCATGCCCAGGGCCCGGGCGAGGTTGTCGGCCCGGATCAGCCTGGTGTAGCCGGGCTCGGTCGTCGGCCGGCTGGCGATGTCGGGCGGCACCGGCAGGAGCGGGGCGTACCGCCACATGCTGGGCGGCCCGCCCTCGATGTCGGACCTGGTCAGGCGCGGGTACCGGTAGCAGACTTCCAGCGGGCCGAAGCAGTCGGCGCAGGCGTAGTGCGCGCCGAGTTCGTAGATCCTGCCGCACTCGCGGCAGGACAGTCCGGTGGCGTAGCCGAAGCTGGAATCCGGGCGGCCGGGGGCGCCGGTGCCCGTCGTCGGTGTCTGTGTCGTTGCTGTGCTCACGTGGCGAGGCCTTCCTTCCCCATCTTTCCCAGCGGTCACTCTGCCGCGGGCCGGACTTGGCACCATGTCACGCGCCTCGCCGTGCTGGACGGGCATGCGAGCGCGATAGGTTGCCGGGGCTTCACAGGGCCGATCCCTCCACCCCTCTGGATGAGCGTTATTGAGTTGTGCTCCGAACCAGGCAAGTCTAACAGGGGCAACGCGAGTGGTCCCCGGAGGGCGTTAGCCTGCCGGGTTATGAAGCAACGGGTGCTCGTGGCGTCTAACCGCGGTCCGGTTTCTTACCAGCTGGGCGACGACGGCACGCTGGCCGGCCGGCGCGGCGGCGGGGGCCTGGTCGCGGGCATGACGTCGGGCCTGGCGGCGGTGGCCGAGCGGGCCGAGGTGACCTGGATCTGCGCCGCGCTGAGCGACGGTGACCGGGTGGCCGCCCGCCGCCCGCAGGCTGGTCCCGGTGACGCCGGGGACCGCGGCGAGGTCCGCATCCGGATGCTCGATATCCCGCAGGAGACCTTCGATCGCGCGTACAACAACGTGGCGAATTCGGTCCTCTGGTTCACCCACCACATGCTGTTCGACACGCCGAACCAGCCCCAGTTCGGCCATGAGTTCCGCCTCGACTGGGAGTCCTACCTGGCGTACAACCAGGCGTTCGCGGAGGCCCTGGCGCAGGAGGCGGCGGCCGGCCCGGCGGGCCGCATCCGGGTCCTGGCGCAGGATTACCACCTCAGCCTGACTCCGCGCCTGCTGCGCGAGAAGCTGGGCGGCGGCCTGGGCGACCTGGGCATCGCGCACTTCTCGCACACCCCGTGGGCGCCGGCCGACTACTACCGCCTGCTTCCCCGCGACGTCGGCCAGGCCCTGCTCGACGGCATCCTCGCCGCGGACCACGCCGGATTCCACGCGCGGTGCTGGGCCGACGCGTTCCTCGACTGCTGTGAGGCGATCCTGGGCGCGGAGGTCGACCGGGCCGGCCCCGGTGACGGGGAGACGGCCGGACGGGTCATCCACCGGGGCCACGTCACCGACGTGGCCGTGCACCCGCTCGGCGTCGACGCCCCCGCGCTGCGCGCCCGCGCGCAGGCGGAGGACGTGCAGGCCCACGTCAGCGCGCTAAGCCGGGCGGCCGGCTCGGGGCGGCTGATCGTCAGGGTCGACAGGACCGAGCTGTCCAAGAACATCGTCCGCGGCCTGGCGGCCTACCGCGAGCTGCTCGCGACGAGGCCGCAGTGGCACGGCCGGGTGGTGCACCTGGCCTTCGCCTACCCGTCGCGGTCCGCCGTCCCGGCCTACCGCGTCTACACCGACCAGCTGACGCGGCTCGCACGGCAGATCACCGAGGAATTCCGCACGCCAGACTGGAATCCCCTGGTTCTCGAGGTCAAGGACGACTACCCGCGGTCGCTCGCGGCGTGCGCGCTGGCTGACGTGCTCCTGGTCAACCCGATCAGGGACGGCATGAACCTGGTGGCCCAGGAAGGCCCGGTGCTGTCGGAACGCGGCTGCGCGCTCGTGCTGTCCCAAGAGGCGGGCGCGGCCGCGACGCTCGGGGACAACGCGCTGCTGGTCAACCCGTACGACGTCAGCGAGACGGCCGAGGCCCTGCACCAGGCGCTCGCCATGCCGGAGGCCGAACGCGGGCGCCGCAGCGCCGCGCTCGCCGCGACGGCCGCCGCGAGCCCGCCGGCCCGCTGGCTAGGGGACCAGCTCGCCGCGCTCGACGGGTGACGCGGGCCTTACCGGCGGAGCCCGCCGGCGATCGCGGCGAACAGCGCCACGATTCCCTCGGGCCCGGCTACGACGAGGTCGGCGGCGTCCGCGACCTGCGGGCACTCGGCACTGCGGCTGGCGACCGTGCAGCCCGGGACGCCCTCGCCGCGCATCGCCCGCACCGCGGCGAAGGCCGGCAGGTCACCGAGGTCATCGCCGCAGAACAGGACCGAACGCGCCCCGCGCTCGGCGGCGAGATCGGTCAGCGCGGCTCCCTTGTCCGCGCCGCGCGGGCGGAGCTCGATCACCATCCGGCCAGGCTCGGCGGCCAGTCCGAGCCCTTCGGCGAGCTCGCCGAGGGGATCGCGCAGTGCCGCCAGCGCGGCCCCGGGATCGGCGGCGCGGCGGGTGTGCACGGCCAGCGCGTCCCCCTTGTCCTCGAGCCAGGTACCCTCCGCGGCACCCGCCTGGCGCAGCACGCCGGGCAGCGCCCGCCGGGCAGCCTCGACCGACGGCGGCGCACCGGGGCCGGTCAGGGTGCCGTCCTGCCACCGCTGACGGCCGTACAAGCCGAGCACGATGAGGCCGGGGACGGCCTCGAACCCGCCGTGGACGACCGCCTCCGCGGCGGGCCTGCCGGTGATAACCGCGAGGGTGCCGACCGCTTCGGCGAGGGCGGCCAGGACCGGCGCGGCGCCCGGCAGGGCCCGCGCGGTCCGCGGATCGGCCACGATCGGCGCCAGCGTGCCGTCGAAGTCGCAGGCGATCAGCGCCCGCCGCGGCGTGGCCAGCAGCGCCTCCAGGCCGGCCTGGCCCTCGGCGGTGCCGGCCCGCAGCGGGCCGGTCACGCGGGCCGGCCCTTCGAGCGCGGGGACCGGATGCGCTGGCGGCGGGCCCGCTGGGCGCGCAGGCGCTTGACGAGCACCGGGTCGAACGCCAGCGCCTCCGGTCTGTCGATCAGCTCGTTAAGCAGCTGGTAGTACCTGGTGGCGGGGAGGTCGAGCACCTCGGCGATGGCCTGCTCCTTGGCGCCCGGCGAACGCCAGCCGCGCCGCTCGAACGCCAGGATCCGCATGTCACGTTCGGAAAGCCCGGACATGCGACCTCCTCCAGCTACACCAGCCCGGCTATTGCCGAACGTACCCGACATCCCGGCCTGTGCCACCGGGCGCCGCCGACGTACGCTCACCGGTCGTGACCCGTTTCCGCTATCTCAGCTTCCTCACCGACTACGGGCTTGACGACGGCTTCGTCGCCGCCTGCCACGGCGTCGCCGCCCGGATCGCGCCGCACGCGGGAGTCATCGACGTGACCCACCTGGTCCCGCCCGGTGACGTCAGGCGCGGGGCGGCGGTGCTCGCCCAGACCGTGCCCTACCTGCCGCCGGCCGTCCACGTCGCGGTCGTCGATCCCGGGGTCGGTACGGCCAGGCGCGGGATCGCGGTGGCGGCGGGCGGCTCGATATTCGTCGGCCCCGATAACGGCCTGCTTTCCTGGGCCGTGACCGCCGCGGGCGGCGCGGCGCGCGCCTTCAGCCTGACCAACCGCGAGCTGTGGCTGGGCCAGGTGACGGCCACCTTTCACGGGCGCGACATCTTCATGCCGGTCGCCGCGCACCTGGCCGCGGACGCGGAACTGGCCTCGGCGGGAACCGAGATAGACGTCGCCGATCTGGTCGCCCTGCCCCCACCGGAAAGGACCATCCGCGATTCCACCGCGGAAGGCGAGGTACTGACCGTGGACCGATTCGGGAATCTCCAGCTCGCCATCACCGCATCGGACGCCGCGGACATCGGCGTCACGCCCGGCGGGACCGTGGTTGTCCAGTACGCGCAGGTCCGGCTGGCCGTCCCTTACCGGGACATGTTCGGCGCGGTGGCACCCGGCGAGCTCGTGGCCTTCACCGACAGCGCCGGGCTGGTCAGCCTGGCGGTGAACGGCGGGAACGCGGCGCTACGGCTCGGCCTGGTACCCGGCGCGCGGGTCTTGATCGCGGCCGTGTCGTAACCAATTCGGCCGGGACGCATTCCGCGTAACGCGGCCTCGTGGCACGATTACATTGGCCGGGCCGGAACGCCGTTCCCGCTGGCCAGCCCGGCCGCCCCGGAGGAGATACCTGGCCAAAGTGTCACACCGATTGCTCCGCGGCATCGTGATGCCGTTCACCACCGCACTGGCCGTGGCGGCGGCCGCGCTCGGCGTCCTCGGATCCCGGCCTGCCATGGGCGCTCCCGCTGGTCAGACGCAGGCCTCCGTCCGCAGCCAGGAGTGGTGGCTGGCCAGCCTGCACGTGACCCAGGCCTGGCCGTCCTCCATGGGAGCGGGCGTCACCGTCGCCGTCCTGTCTACCGGTGTCGACCCGATCGACGAGGACCTGGCTGGCGATGTGATCACCGGACCCGACTACACGGGGTCGGGTCGCAGCCCGGGCAGTCCCTACTGGGGATTCGAGGGGACCGCGGTGGCGGCCATCATCGCCGGGCACGGGCACGGCGCCGGGGACCGGTCCGGCATCATCGGCATCGCGCCCGCGGCGAGGATCCTGTCGGTCCGGGTGACCCTGGAGTTCAACGATCCGCTGGCGTCGGACGCCTCGATCACCCGCCGGCTGCCGCAGGCCATCGCCGAGGGCATCACGTACGCCGTCGCACACGGAGCCCGGGTTATCGACCTCCCCCTTGACCCGGGGACGCTCGGCCTCACGGGCCAGGGAGAGCCCGCCGCGGCCGGCGGCAGCCCCGCCGAGCAGGCGGCGGTGCAAGACGCGCTGGCCAAGGGCGTCGTGCTGGTCGCTCCCGCGGGCGACGACGGCATGGGCCCGGGCATCGTCAACTACCCGGCCGCCTATCCGGGCGTGATCGCGGTCGGCGCGGTGAGCCGCGCCGGGCAGCTCGCCTCGTTCAGCAACAGGCGCTCGTACGTGCTGCTCACCGCTCCCGGGGTCGCCCTGCAGGTCCCGGACCTGGCGGACGGCTATCAGGCGACCAGCAGCACCAGCGCCGCCAGCGGCATGGTCGCCGGGATCGCCGCCCTCATCCTGTCCAGGTTCCCGCACCTCACCGTGGCCCAGGTGACGCGCGCCCTGACCGAGAGCACGGCCACGAGCACCACCGGGGCCGGCTTGCCGCCGCTGCCGGCCCGGTCGCCGGCCGGCGCCGGGTACGGCACCGTGGACGCGGCGCGGGCGATGCAGATGGCCACCCTCATCGCGGCGCCCAGCCGGCCTGCCGTCCGTCCCGCGCGGCCGCGCAAGCCTGCGCGCGCGCCGGCCGCGGCGCCGCGCAAACCGGGTGCCGGCGCACTGGCCGGGACCGTGCTGCGCACGGCGCTAGCCGGGGTGTGCGTGCTGATCGTGCTGCTGGTCCTGACGCTCCTGGTCATGCGCCGCCGCGGGGAGCGCGAGCGGAGCGCGCCGCCCGGCCGCACCCGGGCTCGCGGACTGCACGAGCGAGCAGGGCCGGAGGACGGTCCCGTGGTGTCAGCGCCCGATCCGGGCAACGGCGCGCGCGGCCGGCCGCAGACCACGCGGTCCAGCCCGCCCCCCGTGGACCGGTGGCCGTCACCCGGCGGGTGGCAGGGCGGCGGCATCGGCGAGATCGACCAATCCTCGGCCGCGCCGTTCGGGCCGGCCGCGTCCTCGCCACCGAAGGTGGCGGCCGGCTACCGGTCGAGCCGTGCCATTAGCGCCGACGGCAAGGCCGCAGGCCCGCCGTGGGCGCCCGCGCCGGAGCCGGAACGCACGACTGGCCCGCTCCCGGTGGTCCCAGCCAGCTCGGCGCTGCCCCAGCCGGGCCCTGGCATCCGGGTACCTGGTGATATGGCGATGCCGGCGACGGGGATCGGCGAGTCCCCGACCCCGCATCCTCTGGCCGGCCTGGATACGTCGGCGCCGCACGCGGACTTCGCCGCGAGCGCGGCCGTCTCGGACTCCGGCCCGGCCCTGCCCGCCTTTGACCTCGGGCCGCCGCAGGCCACGGCGTTCCCGCCGAGGGAGAGCCTGGGCTTCGCGGCGGCCCCGGTGGCGGCTGGCCTTCCGGCTGCCTTCCCCGCCGAGCCGGCCACGGGCGGCGCCCCGGTACCGGCGGCGGGCGATCCGAGCTACATCTGGGACCTGGCGGCGACCGACGTCTTCCCGGCGGTCCCGGTGGGTGACAGGCCGGCCGAGACGGGCACGCCGGCCGGGGCGGACGGGGCGCCAGACGCGCCGCCGCCGCCGGAGAACGGTTCCGGCGGCGGCGGGATCTAACGGCCGGGGCCGTTAGGCGGCGGCGGGAACCGCCGCGTCCTGCGCGGGCTCGAGCGCGAGCTCGAGCACCTGGCGGACATCGCTGACCGGGTGCACGTCCAGCTTCTCGAGCACCTCGGCCGGAACGTCGTCCAGGTCAGGCTCGTTCCGCTGCGGGATGAGCACGGTGGTGATGCCCGCCCGGTGGGCGGCGAGCAGCTTCTGCTTGACCCCGCCGATCGGCAGCACCCGGCCGGTGAGGGACACCTCGCCGGTCATCGCGACGTCGGCGCGGACCAAGCGCCCGGACAGCAGTGACGCCAGTGCCGTGGTCATCGTGACACCAGCGCTCGGCCCGTCCTTGGGCACGGCGCCGGCGGGCACGTGCACGTGCACGCCGCGGTCCTTCAGCTCGCCGACCGGGAGGCCGAGCTGCGTCCCGTGGGAGCGCAGGTACGACAGCGCGATCCTGGCCGACTCCTTCATCACGTCCCCGAGCTGGCCGGTGAGGATGACCCCGGTCTCGCCGGTCTCCCGGTCGGCCAGGGACGCCTCGATGAACAGGACGTCCCCGCCGGCCCCGGTCACCGCCAGCCCGGTGGCGACGCCGGGCACGCCGGTCCGGCGCTCGCCCTCGGCCAGGCTGGTCTCCGGCGTGAACCTGGGGCGCCCGAGGTAGTCCTTCAGCTCTGACGTGCCCACGGCGACCGGCAGCGAGGCGTCGCCCAGCGCCACCCGCGCGGTGACCTTGCGCAGGATGCGCGCGACGGACCGCTCCAGCGACCGCACCCCGGCCTCGTGCGTGTACTCCGTGGCCAGCAGCCGCAGCGCGGCCGCGTCCACCGACACGTCGTCGGCGTTCAGCCCGGCCTTGGACAGCTGCCTGGGCAGCAGGTGATCGCGGGCGATGAGGACCTTCTCGTCCTCGGTGTAGCCGTCGAGCTGGACCAGCTCCATCCGGTCGAGCAGCGGGCCGGGGATGGTCTCGAGCGAGTTGGCCGTGGTCAGGAACACCACGTCGGACAGATCGAGCTCCACCTCGAGGTAGTGGTCGCGGAACGTGTGGTTCTGCGCCGGGTCGAGGACCTCGAGCAGCGCGGCCGCCGGGTCGCCCCGGTAGTCGGCGCCGATCTTGTCCACCTCGTCGAGCAGCACGACCGGGTTCATCGCGCCCGCTTCGCGGATGGCGCGGACGATCCGGCCGGGCAGCGCGCCGACGTAGGTCCGCCGGTGCCCGCGGATCTCCGCCTCGTCCCTGACCCCGCCGAGCGAGACCCGGACGAACTTCCTGCCCATGGCCCGGGCGACCGACTCGCCGAGCGACGTCTTGCCGACGCCGGGCGGCCCGACCAGCGCGAGGACGGCACCGGAGCGCCGGCCGCCGATGACGCCCATGCCCCGGTCCGCGCGGCGCTTGCGCACCGCGAGGTACTCGATGATGCGCTCCTTGACGTCGTCGAGCCCGGTGTGGTCCTCGTCGAGGACGCGCCGCGCGTCGGCGATGTCGTAGGAGTCCTCGGTCCTGGTGTTCCACGGGATGTCGAGGATCGTGTCCAGCCAGGTGCGGATCCAGCCGGTCTCGGGGGACGCGTCCGGAGTGCGCTCGAGCTTGGCGACCTCCTTCAGCGCGGCGTCCCTGACGGTCTCGGGCAGGTCGGCCGCCTCCACCCGCGCGCGGTAGTCGTCTTCCTCGGTCGCGGCGTCGCCGTTCAGGCCCGCGAGCTCCTTGCGGATGGCGGCAAGCTGCTGGCGCAGGAGGAATTCCCGCTGCTGCTTCTCCATGCCCTCGGTGACGTCCTTGCGGATCGATTCGGCCACGTCGAGCTCGGCCAGGTGCTCACGGGTCCAGCCGACGACCAGCTCCAGCCGTGTAACCAGGTCGGCGGTCTCCAGCAGCTGAAGCTTCTGGGCGGTGGACAGGTAGCTGGCGTACCCGGCGTTGTCGGCGAGCGCCGACGGGTCATCGAGCGCCTGGATCATGTCCATGATCTGCCACGCGCCGCGCTGCTGCAGGATGCTGGTGACCAGGGACTTGTACTGCTGGGCGAGCTCGTCGGCGCGCGGGCCGCGGCCGGTCTCCTCGACCACCTCGCCCTGCACCCACAGCGCGGCGCCGGGGCCGGTGGTACCCGAGCCGATCCTGACCCGGGAGACGGCACGGACCAGCGCTCCAGGCTGACCGCCGGGCAGCCGCCCGACCTGCTCCACCGTGGCCAGCGTGCCCACGCCGGCCAGCCCGCGGTCGGGCAGGCGCGGCACGAGCAGCACCCGCGCCTTGGCCTCCGAACGCATGCCAGGGACCGGCCGGGACGACGTCCGCGCCGCGTCGATGGCGGCGCTGACCTCCGGCTGCGACGTCTCCAGCGGCACGACCATCCCCGGCAGGACCACCTGATCGTCCAGCGGCAGGACCGGCAGGGTGAGGGTTTCACTCATGAATGGGCCTCCAAAGCTTGAGTCACATACACTCAAGAAAGGGGAGCCCGGTTATATTTCCGCTGGCCGTTCGCCCGGAGCGATCAGGTCCGGCGCGGGCCGCTGCGCGGCTACACCTGCCAAACCCAGGCCCGAGATGATCTGTTCCACGAGCTCATCCGGGCTCTGCCGGGCCGCAACGACCAGCGCGCGCTCGTCCGGGCCGGGCGGTTCGGTATCGGCGAACTGACTGTCGAGCAACCGGGCCGGGAAGAAGTGCCCGTGCCGGGCCCGCAGCCGGGCGAGGCCCTCGTCACGGGTGAGGTCAAGGAACACCAGCCGGACGTCCGGGCGGCCGTCGAGCAGGAAATCGCGGTAGCGGCGCTTGAGCGCGGAGCAGGCCACCACTCCCGAGCCGCCCGCCGCGATCCGTTCGTCGATCCAGGCCCGCACGGCGGCCAGCCACGGCCAGCGATCGTCGTCGGTGAGCGGGATCCCGGCGCGCATCTTGGCGACGCTGGCGGGGGTATGGAACGTGTCCCCGTCGGCGAACGGCCAGCCCAGCCGGTCGGCCAGCAGCTGGCCGACGGTGGTCTTGCCGCTGCCGGACACCCCGGCCAGGATCACGATCACGGTCCGGTGACCAGGAGAACGTGCAGCTGGCGCGGCCCGTGCACGCCCTCGACGCGGATCAGCTCGATGTCGCTTGTCGCCGAGGGGCCGCAGATGAGGGTGTGCGGCCGTACCGGGCTCAGCCGGGCCAGGCCGTCGCACAGGTCCGCGGCGACCTGATCGGCGTGCACCACCGCCAGGTGGAAGTCCGGCACCAGCGTCAGCGCCCGGCGGCCCTGACCCGGTGCACCGGGCCCGTGCGCGGGGATGATCGCGCCCGTCTCGGCGATCGCGACCGCACACCCGGTCACGACGCCGGCCAGCCGGTCGAGCTCAGCCGGTGACAGCGGCGGCGGGTCGCCGGTCAGGCCGCAGCAGGCCTGGGCCGCGGGGAAGTCCGCCCGGTGGCCGAGCCGCTCGAGCACGGTCACCACCGCCCGGCCGGTGCCGGGGAACATCGTGTCGGTCAGGCAGGTCACGAACAGGCCGATCCGCATCAGGCGCCCTCCGCAGAGCAACGCTACAAGACACCGGCCGCGCGGCCCAGGTCCGCGGGTTCAGGCCCGGGCCGCCAGCAGGGCCGAGCCGTCCCTGACCCGCACCGCGCGGCAGCGGCCGAGGACCGCCAGCGCCGCGACGTACCCGGCCGGCGCGTCGAGGTCGAACAGGGACACGGTCTCCGGGGCCTGCGGGTAGGGCCAGGCGACCAGGCGAGGCGCTCCGGCCGCGGCGGCGACCACGACGTCGCCGAACGGAACCCGCAGGCCGTCACCCTTGGCCTTGGTCACCGCTTCCTTCCTGGTCCACGCGACCAGAAAAGCCCGCGCCCGGTCCGACGGGCCGACCGCCGCCAGCACCGCCCGCTCGTCGTCGGCCAGCACCATCCGCGCGAGCGCGTCGGAGTCGCCGTTCCCCGGCTGGCGCCTGCGGCCGTCAAGCTGCTCGACGTCCACGCCGACCGGGGCCCCGGCCACCGCGACGGCGACCAGATCGCCGGAGTGAGCGACGGAATGCTCCAGGCCGCCGCCGTGGATGGCCGGCTTGCCGTGGGGCTGGCCGCACCGCGGGCACGTCCGGTCGAAGCTCACCGCCGCAGGCGGCTGGCCGGTATAGGTCGCGATGGCGGTCTTGGCCAGCGCGCACCCGACCAGGAACCGCTCGCGGTCCGCCTCGCGCCGGTAGGCCGCCCAGCGCTGCCGTTCGGTCTCGTCCAAGAGCTCGGCCTGCTCCGGGGAGGCGTCCGGCCGGTGCGCCCACCAGACGTCGGCGGTCCCCTCGAGCCGCGAATCCGGCGCCGTCATGCCCACCCTTGCCAGCCTACGGGCTTGTCTCCCGGGTGGTATTCGCGCTCATACATGCACCGCCGCCCGTCGGGGAGAAGGAGTTCTCTCATCCCGAACGGGCGGTGGTGGCAGGGTTGCGCGGCTTGCTCCGGTGAGGCCTAGGCGTGCTGCGGGTTGAGCGTGGCGGGGGCGGGAAGGCGGTTGGCGCGGAGGCCGAGTCCGACGGTCCGCACCAGCACCATGGCGACGGCCATGAAGATCAGCCCGTCGGTGATGGCCGCGAGGCTGACCTGGTTGGCGATGGCCCAGCTGACCACGGGGTGCTGGAACCAGTGCACGGCGCCGTAGGAGAAGGCCGCTCGCGCGCCGACGACGACCACCCACAAGGCCGCGTACGCCGCTCCGGCCCGGCTGACCGGTTGATCGGTCTGCGGGCTGCGGTAGACGCCCATCAGGGCGGCGGCCGCCAGGCCGACCAGCAGGCCGGCCACGGTGCCCGCGATTTCGACCGTCAGGCCGGTCCCGTGGGTAACCGGGCTCTGGATGAACAGCGGGATGATCACGGCGGCGGCGATCACCGGGCGCAGCAGGCGCATCGGGCCGATCTTGCGCGCGGGGCCGAGGTCGGTGGCCAGCACCGTGGTGAGCACGACGCCGTTGACGATCATTGCCTCGGTGAGTTCGGAAAACATCGTGTGCTCCTTAGCGGGTAAGCCGTTTGCTGATGGCTCCACCATCGCCGTTTCCGCCGGATCGCGGATCGGAGCAGGGGCTGGTCTTCGGGATGAGGTGGGTGGACGCCCCTTGGTGCCGGCCGGTACCAGGGCAGGCCGGCCGGGTCAACCCGGCGTCAGCCCGCGGGTGGACGCGGCGTATCCGGCCCGCCGGCCGATACTTGAGGCATGCTGCGCACGGTCAACTGGGTAGCCCGGACCCTGGGCTTCGCCTGGGTCGGCGTGCTGGCGTTCGTGCTGGCCCCGCCGCACGGCGCCCTGAACCTGCCGGTCCAGATCGCGGGGTACTGCCTGGCCGGCGCGGGGCAGGTGGCGTGGGGGGTGCTTGACCTCTACCCGGGCGCGGCGCCGGCCCGGACCCGGCTACTGCCGGTGGCCCTCGGGGTCATGGCCGTGGGCACGGGCGTCGCGAGCACCGCCGGGAGCGGCGGTATCGCGCTGGTGGTCTTCGGGTTCATCGCCACGATGGTCGCGGGCAGCGAGACCAGCCTGGAGGCGGCGCTGGCCGTGACCGGGGCGGGCACCCTGGCCATCGAGGTCAGCGGGCTGGTCTTCGGCAACAGCTACGGCGGGCTGCTCGGGCTGCCCGCGATCCTGCTGGCCGGGCTGATGGTCGGGCGCAACCGGGGCGCCTACCGGATCCAGGCCGAGCAGGCGGCGGCGCTGCTCGCGCAGCGCGAGCGCCTGCAGGACGAGGAGCGCCGGGCCGACCTGCTGGAGGAGCGCGCGCGGATCGCGCGCGAGATCCACGACGTGCTCGCCCACTCGCTCGGCGCCCTCGGGATCCAGATCCAGGCGGCCCGGGCCGTGCTGGCCGACCACGCGGACATCGTCAAGGCCGGCGAGATCCTCACCGCCGCCCAGCGGATGGCCGCCGAGGGCCTGGTCGAGACGCGCCGGGCGGTGCACGCCCTGCGCGCCGGCACCCAGCCGCTCGACCAGGAACTCGCCCTGGTCAGCGACACTCACGCGCAGCGCTACCACGTGCCGGTCGACTTCTCCGCGGGCGGCGCGCCCGCGCCGCTGCCGCCGGACGCCACGGTCGCGCTGCTGCGCATCGCCCAGGAGGCCCTGGTCAACGCGGCCAAGCACGCGGCGGGTCACGGCGTCGCGGTCCGCCTGGACTACGGGGACGCCGGCGTCCGGCTCACCGTCCGCAACGACGTCGATGCGGACGCCGGGGACGCCGGCCATCCGGCCGGCCTGAGCACCGTCAACGGCGGTTACGGGCTGACCGGCATGCGGGAACGGCTCCGCCTGCTGAACGGGACGCTCGAGGCGGGCCGGCTCGGCGGCCAGTGGGTCGTGACCGCCGAACTGCCGCGCCCGCGGCCTGAGACTATTTCCTCATGACCGTCCCCTCCGGCGAGAAGGCCAGGCCGCTGCGCATCGTCATCGCCGACGACCAGGCCAGCGTCCGCGAGGGCCTCGTCCTGCTGCTCGGCGGGCTGCCCGACATCGAGGTGGTCGGCGCCGCCGCCGACGGGCAGCAGGCGCTGGAACTCGTGGCCGCCACCGAGCCCGACGCGATCCTGCTCGACCTGCACATGCCCGTCCTTGACGGCCTGGGCGCCACCCGGCGGCTGGCCGCCGAGCACCCCGGCGTGGCCATCGTGGTGCTGACCACCTACGCCGACGACGGTTCCGTGCTCGACGCGCTGCGCGCGGGGGCGCGCAGCTACCTCACCAAGGACGCCGACCGGGCCGACATCGCCCGGGCGCTGCACGCGGCGGCGGGCGGGCTGACCGTGCTCGACCCACGCGTGCACGACCTGCTCCTGCAGGCCGCCGCCGCGCCGGCCAGGCCCGGGGCCGGGGAAACGCCCGGCGAGGCCGGGCCGCCCCCCGACGGGCTGACGCAGCGCGAGGTCGAGATCCTCAGATTGATCACCCGCGGCCTGACCAATCCCGAGATCGCCGCGGAGCTGTTCCTGAGCAGCCATACGATCAAGACCCACATCAACCGGATCTTCGCCAAGACCGGCTCGCGGGACCGCGCCGCCGCCATCGGCTACGCGCACCGCCACCGAATCGGCTGACCTTTGCCGGGGGGCCGGGCTCGGGCAGCCGGGCATTCGTTATAGAGTCGGATGAGTCCGGCATACGTTATACAGTCGGATAAGAACGCCCGCGCGGCGTGACCCTCCCCCCCAGTCCGTCGCGCCAGGCGCCCGGAGTCGGCAGCCGGACCCGTAAGCGGCCCGGCTGCCGACAGCCGTGGCGGCGAGGTCCGGGCGCGCTCCTATGATCTGCTCCCGCCCCAGAGCACCCATACCTCGGCCAGGTCGACTGTGCGTCGGGCCCGACCGTCGCGCTACCGCGCCCTCGACGTCACCTCCCGCACCGAGGCCGTCGCCCGCTACCGGGCCCTGGGCGCCGCGCCAGGCCTCAGCCTGTCCGGACCCCGCGTTCGATCGTGACGGCCGCGGTGTAGCCACCGTCGGCGATGGGCTTGCGGACCTCGAGGCGGAGCCAGGCGACCGGGTGATCGGCGAGCAGCCGCTCGGCGACCCGCTCGGCGGCGGTCTCGATGAGCCGGAACCGGCCGTCCTGCACCACGGAGGCGATCGTCCCCGCGACCGCGGAGTAGTCGAGGGCATCCGCGAGGTCGTCGTGCCGGGCGGCGCGCCGGACGTCGGCCGCCATGTCCACGGTGAACACCAGCGTCTGAGTGATCTGGCGTTCCCACTCGTGCACGCCGATGACCGCCCGGACGGACAGGTCCCGGACCGATACGAGGTCCACCCCGCTACCGCTCAGGCGACGTGGGGTTCGGAGCCGTCCTCGCTGACCATGGGCCGGCCCGCGACGGCCCAGCCGGTCATCCCGTCGGCCACGTTGATGGCGTTCAGCCCCGCGCCGGCCAGCGCCTGGGTCGCGTACGCGGACCGGTGGCCGCCGCGGCAGATCACGTAGATCTCCCGATCACCGGGCAGCTCGCCGACGTGCGCGGCGAGCTGGCGGAGCGGCACGTGGACCGCGCCGGGGGCGTGGCCCGCCGTCCACTCGTCGTCTTCGCGCACATCCAGCAGGAACACCCCGGCGGGCAGCTCGGCCGACATGACTTCCTGCTGGGCGCCGGGCTGGCTCATGTCGGGTCTCCTGTTCGGCTGGCGGGCTCAGCACCAAGGTTAGCCTTCCGCGCCCGCGGGCACCGGGATGGTCCCCGGCGCGGTGCCCGCCGGGCCTTCGGCTTCCTCGGTGAAGCCGTACCTGGCGTACAGACGGCGCAGCGGGCGCGGCGCCCACCAGTTGGCCCGGCCGAGCAACCGCATCGTGGCCGGCACGAGCAGCACCCGGACGACGGAGGCGTCGATGATCAGCGCGACGATCATGCCCACGCCCATCAGCTTGATGAACGTGATACCGGAGGCCGAGAACGCGCCCACCACGATGATCAGCAGCAGCGCCAGGCTGGTGATCACGCCGCCGGTCCGCTGCAGGCCCGCCGCGATCGCCGCCGTGTTGTCGCCGGTCTGGTCGTACCGCTCCCGGATCCTGGACAGCAGGAACACCTCGTAGTCCATGGACAGGCCGAAGATGATGGCCAGCATCAGGATCGGCATGGTCGGGTCGATGGAGCCGGTCGGGGTGAACCGCAGCAGGCCCGACAGGTGCCCCCACTGGAAGATCCAGACGACGACGCCGAACGTCGCCGACAGCGACAGCACGTTCATCACGATCGCCTTCAGCGGCAGGATCACCGAGCCGAACGCCAGGAACATCAGCACGAAGGTCGAGACGCCTACCAGCAGGGCCATCCACGGCAGCGTCGAGCCGAGGCTGCCCAGCTCGTCCACCAGCCCGGCGGTCTGCCCGCCCACCAGCACGGCCGCGCCGGGCGGGGGCACGGTGTCCCGCACCTCGGTCACGATGTGCCTGGCCGCAGGCGACAGGGTGGCCGGGGCGTAGCCGATGTCCACCCGGACCACGGCCCCCTCGGCCCCGGTGACCTGGGCGCCGGTGACGCCGGGGATGGCGTCGATCCGGTGCAGGTAACTCCCGAGCGCCGCCTGCGCCCCAGTAGCACGCGGCAGCGTGACGAGCGCCTCGATCGGGGCGGTCGAGTTGACAGGGAATTCGCTGTTCAGCGCCTGCGACACCTGCCTGATCGTCGAGGCGGCGGGCAGCGTCGTGGCGTCCGTGCCGCCCCAGGAAATGCGCAGGAACGGCGCGCCGAGCGCAAGCAGCGCGATCGTGATCACCGCGGCGTAGGCCAGCGGCCTGCGCATGACGCTGCGCGCCAGCCGGTACCACGCGCCGCTCGCCTCGTGGACGGGCGGCCGCTGGACCGAGCGGCGGATCCGCAGCGCGTTGACCCGGTGGCCGAGGACGGCGAGCAGGGCCGGCAGCAAGGTTAGCGCGGCCAGCATGTCCACCGCGACTGTGGCGACCCCGCCGTACCCCATCGAGCGCAGGAAGTCCACGGGGAACAGCATCAGGCTGGTCAGCGCGACCGCGACCGTGACACCCGACACGGCAACCGTCCGGCCCGCGGTGGCGACCGTCCGCGCGACCGCCTGCTCGACCGTCGGCTGGCGGTGCAGTTCCTCGCGGAATCTCGTGACCATGAACAGCCCGTAGTCGATGCCCAGGCCGAGGCCGAGGATCGTCGTGATGTTCAGCGAGTAGATGGACACCGTGGTGACCATCGTGAGCAGCCGCAGGACGGTAAACGAGCCGAGGATGGCCACGCCGCCGATCGCGACGGGCAGGCTGGCCGCGGCCAGGCTGCCGAAGATCACGAGCAGCAGGATCAGCAGGACCGGCATGGAGAAGCCTTCGGCCTTGGCGATGTCGGCGGTGACCTCGGAGTTGACCGCCACCTCCATCGGCACGTTGCCGCCGACCCTGGCCGTCACGCCGCCGGCGGCCAGGCTCGCCGGGACGAGGTCGTTCTTGATGGCGTCATAGGTCGTGTGCCTTGCCGCATCGTCGGCCCCGGTGAGCTGGAGCACCGCGTAGGTGGAGTGCCGGTCGGTGCTGACCAGGTGAGGCGATCCGCTCGACCAGTAGGTGGTCACCTTGGCCACGTCGGCCCGCGGCAGGCTGCTCAGCGCCGTGGTGACGGCCTGCCGGTACCCGGGGTCGCCGACGCTCATGGTGGCGCTGTGGTACAGGACGACGACGTCGGCGTCGTTCCGGCCGAAGACCCGGGCGGCCAGGTTGGCCTCGCGCTGGCTCTGGCTGGCGGGCGGGGTGAAGTTGTCTCCGGAGGAGAGCCTGCCGAACACGCCGGTCCCCCACGCGGCGGCGAATACCACGAACAGCAGCGTGAGGCTGAGCGTCAGCCGCCGCCCCCGGTACAAAGCGTGGCCCCATGTCTCGAACATCTCGCCTCCCGGACGATGCCGAACATGTTGATAACTCAAGTAAACGATGTAAACTGATAACAGTGCTAACTTCGCATACAGCGTTCATTATTGTCAAGGGAGTTAGCATCGGACCACGCCGGCGTGTTGGGTCTCGCCAGCGGTGGGTTGCGCGGGTAAGACGGAGGAAAGACTTTGGTCCAGGAGGCAGCCGTGACGCAGGCGGTAGAGGTCGCCGGCAACGCCGGGCCCGGCGCGGGCGAAGCAGGCCCGGCCAGCCAGCCGACCCGGCGGGACCGACTGCGCGCGGCGACCACCGAGGAGATCATCCAGACGGCACGGCAGCTGCTGGTGGCCAGCGGGCCCGGCGCGGTGTCGCTGCGCGCCATCGCGCGTGAGATGGGCATGACCGCCCCGGGCCTGTACCGGTACTTCGGCAGTCACACCGAGCTGATCAGGAACGTCTGCGCCAGCATCTTCACCGAGCTCGCCCAGGACATCGACCGGGCCATCCATGCCGCCGCCGGGCCCGCTGAGCAGGGGTCCGAGCAGGTAACGGAGAAGCTGACCATCAAGATGGTCGCGGCCTGCCGCGAGTTCCGCCGCTGGGCGCTGAACCACAAGGCCGAGTTCGCCTTGCTGTTCGGCGTGCCGCTGCCCGGCCTGGACGACGACGGGCGGTACGACATCGCCGATGAGTGCGCCCTGAGATTCGCCGGCGTCTTCTTCGCCCTGTTCCTCGAGCTGTGGAGCCGGGTGCCATTCCCCGTGCCCGCCGCGGAGCAGATCGACCCCGGCCTGCGCGCCGAACTCCTGCGCTACCGCGACGCGCTGGGCGCCGAGATCCCGGTGGGCGCGGTGCTGACGTTCCTGCGCTGCTGGACCGTGCTGTACGGCGCGGTGGCGATGGAGGTGTTCGGGCACATCCGCTTCGCGCTCGAGGACGCCGCGCCGATGTTCGAGATCACCCTCGGCGACCTGGCGTCCCTGATCGGCCTGCGCTACCCCGTCCAGGCGTAGACGCCGGGCGGGCCGGTTATGCCGGACGGCCAGGTAAGCACTGCTGGTAGCGTTTCCGTTGCGGGGGCTGGCAATCAACGGAATCTGGACGAGGGCTGACGCGTACCCATGCTGGACAGGCGATTTATCAGGGAGAACCCGGACGCGGTCAAGGCGGCGGTCCGGGTCAAGGGCATCGACCTGGACGTAGACGAGCTGCTCCACCTCGACCAGGCCAGCCGCAAGCTCCAGCATGAACTGGACCAGGCGCAGGCGCGCAGGAAGAGCTCGGCGAAGGAGTACGCCCAGGCCGACCAGGCCCGCCGGGCCGAGCTCCAGAACGAGCACGCCGAGCTCGAGGCGCACCTGAAGTCGCTGCGGGACCAGCTAACGGAAACGAACGACAGGCTGCAGGGCCTGCTGCTGCTCACGCCGACCATCCCGTGGGAAGGCGCGCCGGTCGGGCCCGACGAGTCCGCGAACGTCGTCATCAGGACGGCTGGCACGCCGCCCGAGTTCGACTTCACGCCGCTGGATCACGTCGAGCTGCTGGAAAAGCGCGGCTGGGCCGACTTCGCGCGGGCGCGCAAGGTCGCGGGAGAGCGCGCCTACGCGCTGATCTCGGACCTGGTGCTGCTGGAGCGCGCCGTCCACTCCTACGCCCTGGACCTGCTCCGGGCCAGGGACTTCACGCTCGTCTCCGTCCCGTCGCTGGTCCGGGAGGAACCGCTGGTCGGGACCGGCATGTTCCCCGCGCACCGCGACGAGATCTACGCGATCCCCGCCGACGACCTGTACCTGGCCGGCACGGCCGAGGTCGCCCTGGTCGGGTTTCACACCGACGAGATTCTCGACCTCAAGCAGCTGCCGATCCGGTACGCCGGGATCTCGCCGTGCTTCCGGCGCGAGGCCGGAAGCGCCGGCCGCGATGTGCGCGGCCTGCTGCGCGTCCACCAGTTCGAGAAGGTCGAGCAGTTCGTCATCTGCGCGGCCGACGACGCGGAATCTGACCGCTGGCACGCCGAGCTGCTCGGCACGGCCGAGCACCTGCTGCAAGCGTTCGGGCTTGCCTACGAGGTGGTGGAGTGCGCCACCGGCGACATGGGCGCGGGCAAGTACCGGATGAACGACATCAACACCTGGATGCCGTCGCTGGGCGCGTACCGCGAAACGCACAGCTGCTCGTCGCTGCACGACTGGCAGGCCAGGCGGGCCAACGTCCGGTACCGCGACAGCGACGGCGCGGTGCGGTTCGCCTACACCCTGAACAACACCGCGGTCGCGACGCCGCGGATCCTCGCCGCGCTCGTCGAGAACTTCCAGACGAGGGACGCACTAGTCCGGGTGCCTGAGGTCCTGCGGCCCTACCTCGGCGGCGCGGAACTCCTCTGAGCGGCAGCCGTCGCGCAGCGGACAACCCGGTAGCCGGAAGCGTACGCTGCGAGGCGTGAACCTTGACGCTGATCGCGTGGCTGACCTGGCTGCCCGACCGCTCAACGGACTGACGAGGCGCGATGTCGCGCTGGCCCTGCTCACGATGCCGGCGGCCGACGCCCTGAGCTCGCTGCCGGGCATCAGGCGAGGCCTGCTCGCGGCCGGCAACCCGCTGTCCGCCGTGTTCTGGTCGTCGGCGGAGGCCGTCCTGGTCAAGATCGACGAGGGCGACGCGACGGTCGGCGACGTCAGGATGTGGCTGGAAGCCACGGGGACCGAGCCGAACGGGATCATCGGCCTGCACGTCTGGGACGAGCAGTCCGAGCGCAGCCAGCTCGCCGCCGAGATGCACACGAGACTGGTCAGCCACCTCGAGGAACGGCTGGCCGCGGGCGAGATCGATCCCGACCTGCTGGCCGCGGGCGACCCGGTGGCCTGCCGCGCCCACATCGCCCTGCAGGAGCGGTGGATGACGTCGGCGCTGCCGGACGGCCGGGTTCCGATGGACGTGCTGCTCGACGAGAAGGACCAGGAGTTCCTGGCCGAGTGGGACGCCGCCGACGCCGAGGCGCTGAGCACGATCGAGGCCCTGCTCGAGCGGATCGGTGACCGGCCGCTGCCCCACGCCGAGCTCCGCGCGGCGTGCGGGCGGCTCCGCGAGTACATGGGCCGGCCTGGCTGGCCGGGTCAGCTGCTGATCGAGTGCGGCGGGATGCGCCGGGAGGACCTGCCCGCCGACGATGCCGAGCTATGGCTCAGCCTGGCCGCCGGAGTGGCGTCCCCGCAGGGACCTGATGACTGGGACGAGCCCGCCTCGGGCGGCGATGACCTGGGCGAGATCCAGGGCGCGGTGGCCGCGATCTGCGCCATCGACCATTTCGACTGGCTGGCGGTGATCACCGCCCTGGCGGAGGGCGGGCCCGGCACCTCCGCGTCGGCCGCCGACCTGGCCGCTTACGTCCGGGACTACGATCCCGAGTACCCCGAGCCGGGCGAGGAGGACGACAGCGATCGCGACGAGGCCGAGTTCAGTGACGAATTCGACGATATCGACGGCGAGCCAGAGGAATTCGACGAGCTCGGCATGGAGGGCCTGTTCCTGCCGGTCACGACGCTGTGGCACGTCCTCGGCGCGATCGACGACGACGACTGCCTGACCCCGCTGGGCTGGTGGGGCCTGCCCGAGGCCATGCGCCGCGTCTGGGCACCCTCCGCGGACTAGCGGACTAGCCACGAACCTCGTCGGGGACACGAGCGAGCCTGGCAGCCAGGTAAACCCTCCGGGAGTTAGCATCGTGCTCATGAGCGTGCAGCCATCAGATCAAGGCGGCTGCGCCGTCATCCACCTCGGCGGCGAAACCGCGGTAGTCGTCCCACTGTACGAGTACCGCATGCTGAAGGCGCTGGAGCGGCGGGCGACACCCGGAGACCTCGACGAGGCACAAATCGACGCCGCCATCGCCGAGCACGAGGCGTGGGTCGAAGCGGGGCGTCCGGGCGAGTTGACCCATGATGAAGCCATGGCACGCCTTCTCACCGACCGGTGAGGCTACGGTGGTCTCGGGCACGGAGTCCGGCTCAGAGTTCAGGCCCCTGGTAGTCGTCGGCGAGCTGCTGGTAGGCGGCGGCCAGCACATCGGCCAGGTCTTTACCCCTGACCTGGACCGGCGGCGGGGGGAACATCCGCAGCAGCAGGTCGGGCGTGGCCGACTCGGGAGCGCGGGCCAGCGCGCGGAGCCTGGCCGGGCTCAGGCCGGGTGACCAGAACGACTCCAGGCACTCGCCGAGCGGCGCGGCCGCCCCGTCGAGGCCCGCCCGACCCGCCGTTCCGGCCGCGGAAGCAGCCGCCCTGGGCGGGTCCTCGTGGCCGGCCCGGGCCCGGGGCCCGGCCTGGATCGCGCGCAGCGCGGTGAGCAGCTCGTCGCGGCCGCGGCCGCGCCAGGCCAGCATGGCGAACGGGTCGCGGTCGAATTCCTCGGCCAGCACGTAGCAGACCGCGGCCAGGTGCTTACAGGGCACCTCCCAGTCCGGGCAGCTGCACCGCATGTCCAGGTCGCCGGCTGAGTGCGGGAACAGCGGCGTCCCGCAGTCCGCGAAGACCTCCTCGATCTCGCGCGGCATCTCGCCCGCGAGCAGCTTGGCGCGGAACAGCGCCTGGCTGGCCAGCCGCTCCTGCACCGTCCGCCACTGCGCCGTGGTGAGCGGCAGGATCCCGATGCGGACCTGATAGGGGCGGACCCGGGACCCCTGCACCCGGGCGGTGACCTTGCCCTGGGACAGCTCGAAGTCGAGCACCTGCCCCGCCCTGGCATAACTGCGGCCCCGGGCCAGCCTGCCGCTCATGCCGTACGACTCGAGCACCGCGATGAACCGCCGGGACCACCACTGCTCGCCGATCGCCCCGCGCTTGCTCCGCGCCTTGATCCCGCCCTCGACCCGGCAGGGACGAGACGGGGGCGGCCAGCCTTCCCAGCGCGCGCTCACGCGCTCACCGCGTCGGGCGACAGGGCGAGCACGGACCGCAGGTCCGCCACGGACAGCTCGGTCAGCCAGGCCTCGCCGGTGCCCACGATCCGCTCCGCGAGCTGCTTCTTCTCCTCGATCATCGCGTCGATCCGCTCTTCCAGCGTGCCGACGCAGACGAACTTCCGCACCTGCACGTTCCGGTGCTGGCCGATGCGGAACGCCCGGTCGGTCGCCTGGTCCTCCACCGCCGGGTTCCACCACCGGTCGACGTGGATCACGTGGCTGGCGGCGGTCAGGTTGAGCCCGGTGCCGCCCGCCTTGAGCGACAGCAGGAACAGCGCGGGCTCGTCGAGCGAGGCGAACGTCTCGACCATCGTGTCGCGCTGCTTCTTCGGCGTGCCGCCATGCAGGAACAGCACCGGGCAGTCGAGCCTGGCCGCCAGGTGCGGCTGCAGCATCCGGCCGAACTCGGCGTACTGCGTGAAGCACAGCGCCTTGTCGCCCTCGGCGACGATCTCCTCGCAGATTTCCTCGAGCCTGGCCAGCTTGCCGGACCGGCCCGGCAGCCGGGAGCCGTCGCCGAGCAGGTGCGCGGGATGGTTGCACACCTGCTTGAGCTTGGCCATCGTGGCCAGCACCAGGCCGCGGCGGCTGATGTCGTCGGTGGCCTCCTCGATCCGGCTGAGCATGTCGGCGACCGTCGCGGCGTACAGGCTGGCCTGCTCGGCGGTCAGGTTGCACCAGACCTTCATCTCCTGCTTGTCGGGCAGGTCGGAGATGATCGTCTTGTCGGTCTTCAGCCGGCGCAGGACGAACGGCTGGGTCACCCGTTTCAGGGCCGCCGCGGCGTCCTCGGACCCGTGCCGCTCGATCGGGACCGCGTAGGTCTCACGGAACCTCTCGGCGGGGCCGAGCAGGCCGGGATTGGTGAACTCCATGATCGACCACAGGTCGGACAGCCGGTTCTCCACCGGCGTCCCGGTCAGCGCGATCCGGGCCGCGGCGGGCACGGCGCGGACCGCCCTGGACTGCTTGGTGGCGTGGTTCTTGATGTTCTGCGCCTCGTCGCAGACCACCCGGGCCCAGGTGAGCGCGCTCAGCGCGGCCTGGTCCCTGGTGGCGACGCCGTAGCTGGTGATCACCAGGTCCGCCCCGGTCATGCCCTCGCGGGGGGGTCTGGGGGGGTCGTCCCCCCTGGCCAGCAGGGCGGCGAGCGAGTCCCCGTCCAGCCGGTCCGCACCATGGTGTACGTGCACCCGGAGATTCGGGGTGAAGCGGGCCGCCTCCCGCTGCCAGTTGCCGACCAGCGACATCGGGCACACCAGCAGGGTCGGCGCAGAGCCGGGAGGCTGCGCGGCGACCAGCGACAAGAGCTGGATCGTCTTGCCCAGGCCCATGTCGTCGGCCAGGATCCCGCCGAGGCCGAGATCGCCGAGGAAGGCCAGCCAGGAAAGCCCGCGCTCCTGGTAGGGCCGCAGCGTGCCCGCGAAGCCAGCCGGCGCGGACACCGGCGCCAGCCGCCGGTCGGCCTGGCCGGACAGCAGGTCGCCCAGCCAGCCGTCGGCGTCCACGTCCACCAGCGGGGCCGCGTCGTCCGGGGCGCGCAGCCCGGCGGCCAGGGCCTCGCCGGCGGTCATCGTCCCGGGCGGGTTCCGCTGGAGGAACCTCAGCGCGGCCTTCAGGTGCGCCTCGTCCAGCTCCACCCACTGACCGCGGAGCCTGACCAGCGGGACCTTCAGCCGGGCCAGCTCGGCCAGCTGGTCCGGATCGAGCGCCTGATCGCCGACCGCCAACTCGTACCGGAAGTTCACCAGGTCGCCCAGGCCGAACTTCGGCGCGGTGACCGACGAGCCTGACGGGCTCTGGGTCCGCGTGGTCAGCTTCAGCCCGAGCCGTGCCTTGCGCGCCCAGTCGGGCAGCAGCACGCCGAACCCGGCCCCGGCCAGCAGCGGCCCGGTCTCCTTCAGGAACCGGAACGCACCCGGCGTGTCCAGGTCCACCGCGGCGGGCGCCGGATCGCGCAGCGCGTCCTCGAGCTCGCCGAACAGCCGGGCCCCGGCGCCCAGCCCGGCCAGCAGCTCCTCGACCGGATCCCGGCCGGCGGCCAGCCCGGAACCAAGGAGCGTCGCGCCCTCGCCCGCCCACAGGTCCGCGGCCGACACCATCAGGCTCGGGTCCTCGGCGGACTGCAGCGCGAACTCCACCCGCCAGTGATCACCGTCCGGGTCCGATGGCTCGGCGAGCCGGAAGCAGGTCCGCACCGGGCCTGCCGGTATCCGCGCGGCGTCCAGCCACGCCTCCAGTTCCGCGGCGAGCGCGCCGGCCTCCTCCTCGTCCTGGGGCGTGGCCACGTCGAGACGAGCGTCGGTCGTGGTCAGTGCCACCACGAATCGTTCGGGCCAGGGAAGGCGAGCCGGAGTGCGGCCCCGTCTGGCGCTCAGGAGCGGTGCCGGCAACCGGGTGCGCGCCGCGGCATCGGTGAGGCAGTCGAGCGCGGCCGCCAGGAGCAGCCCCGGCGGCTCGGGACCCGCCGCCCGGCACGACGCAGGCATCGCCGCCGCCAGGTCACGCGCGCGCTGGGCGTCGGCGCCATCCAGGACCGGACGCCACCGGGCCGCGTACCCCCCGTCCTCGGCGACCAGGACCGGCAGCACCCGCCCGCGGAAGGCCAGGCCCTCGGCGAAGCGGGCCAGGGCCGCCAGGTACGGCAGCGACCCGCCCGCGACGGCCGCGACGTCGCCGAGGCTGCCGACCGAGCCGAGCAGGTCAAGCGCGGCGGCCCCGGCGAAGGCGACGACGGGCACGCGCCAGCGGGCCAGCGACACCCGGTCCCGCGGTCCCGGCCCGGCCGGGTCGGCGTCCGGCCTGATGAGTTCCGGCGAGGCCAGCGGCCCGCCGCCGGCCGACGGCAGGTGCAGGGTGAGCTCGTCGTCGACCGCCTTGCGGGCCGCCTCGCCCGCCGACCCGGGCAGCGCGGCCAGCAGGTCGGCCAGCTCGCCGGCCTGCGCCGCGAACGGATGCGGCACAGGCGCCCGCGACGGCCGGCCCGCGCCGGGCGCCGGCGCGTGAGCCCGCGGCAGGGCCGGGTCCTCGGCCCAGAGGCAGAGCGCCTCGTCCGCCCAGATCCCGTGGATGACCCGCATGCCGCCACTCCCGCTTCAACCCTGCCCTAAGCACGCTAACAGGACCCGGGACCCGGGCGGGGCGACACGCCGCGGATCGGCTTACCATCACCCGCCGCCCAGTCTGCCAGTCTTACCCCAGCAGGCGCCCACCTGGTTCACAGAGCCGGTTACCGCAGGCCGGATGACCGCGCCAGGCCCCCTTACTGGGGCGCCTTGGCCGGATCCTCAGCGCTGGCGGTAGCGTCCTGGGCATCATCGGCGCCGGGTGGCGGAGTGATCTTCTTAAGGTGCCTGTTCATCGAGCGGAGCAGGAAGACCAGCGCGACGCCCAGCGCGGCGACGACCAGGAAGCCCAGGACACCGGGCTCCACGTCGCTGATGGTGGAGGAGGACGCGGCGACGGCCGCGAGGGCGCCAAGGGTCAAATGCTCACACGCTCCCGGATGCCGGCGAACAGGTCATCTTCCGGCAGTTCGCTATCGACGAGGGACCTAGCCAGATGATAGTCCTCGGTCGGCCACACGGCCCGCTGGACCTCGACCGGGCAGCGGAACCAGAAGCCCTCCGGATCTACCTGGGTGGCGTGCGCCTTCAGCGCCTCGTCCCTGACCTCGAAGAAGTCACCGCACGGCACCCGGGTGGTGATCTCGAGCTGCTCCCGCTCGCCTGCACTCCCGCGCTTCTTCGCGCGCTCCTCCCACTCCTCGAAGATCTTGGTGTAGGGGGACTCCAGGCCGCGGCGGAGCATCTCCTCGTGGAACGCGACGAACTTCGCGCCGTGGAACGACACGAAGTAGTAGAGCTTGAGGGGCTGCCACGGCTCGCCGGAATCCGGGTACGCGTCCGGGTCGGCCGCGGCCTCGAACGCCGCCACGCTGACCCGGTGGGTCATGACGTGATCCGGGTGCGGGTAGCCGCCGTTCTCGTCGTAGGTGAGGATCACGTGGGGCCGGAACTCGCGCACCGCGCGGACCAGCGGCTCGGCCGCCTCCTCCAGCGGGGTGAGCGCGAAGCAGCCCTCGGGCAGCGGGGGCTTCGGGTCGCCCTCGGGCAGGCCGGAGTCGACGAACCCGAGGAAACGGTGCTCGACGCCGAGGATGTCCCTGGCCCGGGCCATCTCCTCCCGCCTGACCCTGGCCATGTCGGCCTTGACCTCCGGGCGGTCCATCGCGGGGTTGAGGACGTCACCGCGTTCCCCGCCGGTCAGCGTGCACACCAGGACCTGCACGCCCTCGCTGGCGTAGCGCGCCATCGTGGCGGCGCCCTTGCTCGACTCGTCGTCGGGATGCGCGTGCACGGCCATCAGCCGAAGCTGGCTTCGCAACAGGATCTCCCTCGTGTGCTGTGCTGGCCCCGGGGGACGACCCCCTGGAACCCCCCGATGAGCGGCCTGGGCCGCCCAGTTGCGGCAACACCCGCGGGCCGGGCGGACATTCCCAGTGCGGGGCGGTTGGTATGATTCCGCATTTGACTAGTTCGCTCTAGTCACCGACGCTTGTTAGCCTCAGCAGATTACGCCCGAGGACCGACATGGTCCCGAGGACTACCTAAGTCCTGAGCTGTACCGAGGAGTACCCGTGACCGAGACGCGCGATGACACCGTCACCTGGCTCACCCAGGAGGCGTACGACCGGCTCAAGGCTGAGCTCGACTACCTCTCAGGCCCGGGGCGAACCGACATCGCGAAGAAGATCGAGGCCGCCCGCGACGAGGGCGACCTGCGGGAGAACGGCGGGTACCACGCGGCCAAGGACGAGCAGGGCCAGATGGAGGCGCGGATCGTCACGCTCCAGCACATCCTGGAGAACGCCCGCGTCGGCGCCCCGTCGCGCACCGACGGAGTGGTCGGCCCGGGCATGACGGTCACCGTCCGGTTCGTCAAGGACGACGACGAGGTGACGTTCCTGCTCGCCTCCCGCGAGGAGAGCGGCTCGCCGATCGACGTCTACTCGCCGCGTTCGCCGCTGGGCGCCGCGATCATGGGCAAGAAGGTCGGCGAGAAGGCCACCTACTCGCTGCCCAACGGCCGCGCCACGACCGTCGAGATCCTGGAAGCCGTCCCCTACATCGGGGGCTAAAAAGCTCCCTTTATGCCGAACGGGCGGTGGTATCACTGACCACCGCCCGCCTGGCGTTTGGCGTGCTTGCCTGCGACCTATGAGACCAGCTCCGGCTGCTGGCTCGCGGCCTCGTCGGCCGATGGGGGCGCCGCCCGCCCGCGCAGCGGGACTTCCTTGACGAGCAGCGCGAGCAGGAAGATGAGCACCGAGGCCGGCAGCGCCCAGACGAAGACCGCCTGGACGGCGTGCGCGATCGCGAAGAACACGTCGTGCTTGACCGCCGCGGGGAGCGAGTTGACGGTGGCCGGGTCGAGCGAGCCGCCGCTCGCGCTGATGTGCACGCCGCTGCCCGCGGCGGCGGCCAGGGACTCGGTCAGCCGCCGGGCGAAGATGGCGCCGAACGCCGCCACGCCGAGCGAGCCGCCGATCTGCTGGAAGAACATCCGCGCGCTGCTGGCCACGCCCATGTCCTTCTGCGTCACGCTGTTCTGCGCGATCAGCGAGACCATCTGCATCAGGAAGCCCATGCCGAGGCCGAGGACCACGTAGAAGATCGCCGACGTGAGCCGCGTGGTGCCGACGCCCAGGTGGGTCAGCAGGTACATGCCCAGGCCCATGATGGCCCCGCCCAGGATCGGGAAGAGCTTGTACCGGCCCGTCCTGGTGGTGATCTGCCCGGCCAGGATCGAGGTGATCGTCACGCCGATCATCATGGGCGTCAGCGCCAGCCCGCTGATGGTGGGCGACTCGCCCTGGACGGTCTGCTGGTACAGCGGGAGGAACGTCATGGCGCCGAACATGGCCAGTCCGGTGAGGAACGTCAGCGCCATCGAGAGCGAGAAGTTCCTGTTCTTGAACACGTGCAGCGGCAGGATCGGCTCCGCCACCCGCATCTCGACCGCGCAGAACGCGACGGTGGCCGCGACCGCGAGCAGGGCCAGGCCGATGATCTGCGCCGAGCCCCAGCGGTACTCGGTGCCGCCCCAGGTCGCCAGCAGGACCAGGGCGGTGGCGGCCACGGCGAGCAGGCCGCCGCCGAGATAGTCGACCTTGTGGGTGACGCGCTTGGCGGGCAGGTGCAGGGTCGTGATGATGTAGACCAGCGCGGCCCCGCCGACCGGCAGGTTGATGTAGAAGATCCAGCGCCAGGAGAAGTCGGTGGTGATGAAGCCGCCGACCAGCGGGCCGCCGATGGTGGCGAGCATCATGACCACCATCATGTAGCTCATGTACTTGCCGCGCTCGCGGGGCGACACGATGTCGCCGAGCGTGGCCATCGCGCCGACCATCAGCCCGCCCGCGCCCAGGCCCTGGATGGCGCGGAACGCGATCAGCTCGGCCATCGAATGCGACTGGCCGGCCAGCGCCGACCCGGCCAGGAAGATGACGATCGCGACGATGAAGAACCTCTTGCGGCCGTACATGTCGCCGAGTTTCCCGTAGAACGGCGTGACGACCAGGGACGCGAGGATGTAGGCGGTCACCACCCAGGACAGGTGGGCCACCCCGCCGAGGTCACCGACGATCCGCGGCAGCGCCGTGCTGACGATGAGGTTGTCCAGCATGGCGAGCAGGATGGCGAGCAGGAGCCCGGGCAGTACGATCATCACCTCGCGCGGCGCAAGGAAATGCCCGCCCCCGCCCGGCACCTCTTGCCCGACCACCCCAGGCCCCGTTGCCTCCGCCACCTGCTCGCTCCTTCCCCGCGTGCTTCCCGTCCGCCTGCAGACCGGATACAATACTTACCGGCCGGCAAGTTATATGCTAGGCTTGAGCTAACCGGCCGTCAAGTAAATTACGGCCCAGCTCCATGAGGGAGTGCGAACCGAACATGCAGGACGCGGGGCTTACGTCCGCGGCGAACGACCGCGGCAAGCGCGGTGCGGGCCCGGCCGAACACCCGGCCGGCAGCATCGGCGCGCCGCGCACCGATACCCGGTCCCGGGTCCAGAAGGTGGCGCTCGAGTTGTTCGCCGAGCAGGGCTACGAGAAGACCTCGCTGCGCGAGATCGCCGAGCGCCTCGGCGTGACCAAGGCCGCGCTCTACTATCACTTCCCCTCCAAGGAAGACATCGTCCACAGCTTTACCGACGACTACTTCGCCGAGATCGACGGCCTCGTGGACTGGGCCAGGGAGCAGCCGCAGACCGAGGAAACCCGCCGCGAGATCCTCCACCGTTACGTGCGGATCGTGCTGGCCGGCAGCGAGGTCTTCCGCTTCCTGCACCAGAACCAGGCCTCGGTGCAGGCCATGGGAGCGGGCAAGGACAGGCTCGCGCGCTTCCGCGGCCGCCTCGACGCGCTCGTCGACGTGCTCGCCGCCCCCGACGCCCCGCTCCGCGACCGGGTCCGCGCCACCGCCGCAGTGCTCTCCGTCGGCGCGACCTACATGTTCTACCTGCAGCAGGTCGACGACGCGGATAAACTCGGCGACATCATCCTGGAAATCGCCACCGACCTGATCCACTGACCGCCGGGGCAGGCGGAGTTTCCTGGATGTCGCGGCCTACCTCCCAGTAGGCCGTCGTCAGGAGCCTCAGCAAGGCTCCGGCGACCTCCTCATCCTCCCCGGCGGGTCCAGCCGCGTTATCCGCCAGAGCCGACACCTGCGCCCGGAGGTCCCCGGTGGCCTGGCGATCCGGGAACACGCCCAGCGCCTGCGCCCAGGCTTCAAGCAGCGACGCGGCGAGCCGGCACACCGCCGTCAGGCGCTGCCGCCTGGCCATCTCGGCGCGGACCACCAGCATGACGGAACGGTGCATGACGATCATCTGACCGTCGCCGCTGACGGTCACGAGGGCCAGTTCGGCCAGCCCGGCCAGCACCTCGTCGACCAGGACCGGAGCCACCCGATGTCCCTCGGCGGCGAGCGCGCCCGCCTGCCCGGCGGCGTGCAGCAGGCCCCGGCGGACGCCGGCCGCGGACAACACCGCCAGGATCTCGATCACGATGGTGCACACGCCGGTCTGGTCGGTCGCCTCGGCGTACCCCAGGGACAGCAGCACCGCCTGCACGAGGCCAGGCCAGGACGGCTGCCCGGCCTCCCGGCTCAGGGATTCCCCGGCCGGCGCCGCCCGCAGGTATTCCAGGTACGCCCGGTACCCCAGGGACCGCCGGAAGATCACCGCCGCGGCCTGCGCCAGCGCCAGCGGCTCGTGCCCGAGCTCGGCCGCGAGCGCGCTGGCTCCCTCGGGATCCACCCGGCCGGTCCGCGCGGTCAGGAACGCACTGGCCTCCGCCGGGCTGAAGACGCCGACCGGGACGCTGGTCCCCCTGATGGCCGGCGACGGCGCGGGAGCGGTAATCAGCACCCGGGCCGCGCCGCAGGCGGGAACGAACGGCTCCAGCAGACCGGGATCCCGCGCGTCGTCAAACACCAGCAGGCAGCGGTCTCCGTCGGCCTCGAGCCGGCGCCGCACCAGCTGGCCCGGATCGGAGATGTCCCGCCCGGAGCCGCCTTCGGTCAGCCCGGCCAGGTCAGCCGTCCTGGCCAGGCCGGCCAGGAGGCTCAGCGTGTCCTCGGCGCTGACCCAGGCCACCAGGCGCCAGCCGGCGGCCAGCTTCGCCCGCGCGTACGCCGCCGCCAGCGTCGTCTTGCCCGCCCCGGGGCGCCCGGTCAGCAGATGAACCACCGGTACCAGCGCACCGGCCCGGTCCAGCTCGGCCAGCAGGGCGGTCCGCGGCTGGAAACCAGGCGGCTCCGGTGGAATGTCGCCCGCTACGACCTGGTGGCGCGCTGCCTCCCGCGGCAGCGGCTCCGGGGGCTGCGACCGATCCACCCCTACTCCCACACCGAGGATTCTGGAGACGGGACAGGTTCACCAACGTGGCCCAGCGGTGACGCAGTTAACATACCCCGTCGATACGGGCTAAACCGGGCCAGGCCGCCATCGCCCGGCCCGCACGCGCCTGCCTGATCGGAGGCCGGGCGGAGCGAGACAAAGTACAATTCTCACCTCTAGCCATCTCGGCTTGCTCGTGGCGAGAGGAGGGCAGAGATGCTGCCGGAGCGCTTGCTCGCGCTGACGGCGCTGGCCGGCCGGATGGTGGTAGTCGCGGCGGCCACCGACGAGTGGGAGACGGCACGGCGCGGGTTCGCTCAGCTGCTGGGGCGTGGGGACGCCGAGCGCACCCGGAAAACTGAGCAGCAGCTGGCGGAGGCACGCGAGCAGCTCATCGGCGCGGTCGCGGGCGAGGCGGGGCAGATCCGCATGGCCCTGGCGGTGAAGTGGGCCGGGCGGCTGGCCAGCCTGCTGGAGCAGAACCCGGACGCCGAGGCTGACCTGCAGGTGCTGGTCCGCAAGATCGAGGCCGGTCCTGGCGCCGAGAGGCCGGCTGCGCCCAGCCACGTGATCTCCCCCAATGGCGGCATGAGCACCGACGCGGCCGGCGGCCCCGGGCCCGAGCATCCCGCCGCGCTGGCCGCGCGCAGCGAACGCGCCTACTCGATCGGGCAGGAGGGGGACGCGGCTGACGCGCGGGACCAGTTCGCCGCGCTGATACCCGTTGCCGAACGCGTCCTCGGCCCCGAGCACCCCGACACCCTGGCCGCCCGCGCCAGCCTGGCCTACTGGACCGCGCAGGCCGGGGACGCGGCCGCTGCGCGGGACCAGTTTGCCGCGCTGGTCCCCGTAGCCGAACGCGTCCTCGGCCCCGAGCACCCCGACACCCTGACCAACCGCCACAACCTCGCCAACTTCACCGGCTACGCGGGACACGCGGCGGCCGCGCGGGACCAGTTCGCCGGACTCCTCCCCATCCGCGAGCGCCTATTCGGCGCGGACTCCCCTGACGCCCTGGCCGCCAGGTTCAACCTGGCTTACTGGACGGGGCGTGCGGGGGACGCGGCGACCGCGCGGGACCAGTTCGCCGCGCTCCTGCTCATCCGCGAACGTGAATCTGGCCCAGACCACCCCGACACGCTGGCCGTACGCGAGGAACTGGCCTACTGGACCGGAAACGCCGGGGACGCGGCCTCCGCGCGGGACCAGTTCGGAACCCTGCTGCTGGCCCTCGAGAAGGTCCGCAGCCCCGAGGACGAGGAGATCCTCGCGGTCTGGTACCAGCTTGCCTACTGGACGTCGCTCGCGGGGGACGCGACGGCCGACCGGGACTAGCTGGCCGCGCTCCTGCCGATCCGCAGGCACGTCCTCGTACCGGCTAGGGGCGGCGCGTCTTGGACGGCGTCGGGGAAGGCGACGGGGAAGGCGTCTGCGAGGGAGAGGTAGAACCGGAAGGCGAGGACGACGGAGAACCGGAAGGCGACGGGGACGGGGACGGGGATTTCGACGCCGAGGGTGACGCTGACGGCGTGGGGGAAGGCGATGAAGACGGCGATGGCGCGGCCTGGAGCGTTGGCGAGGCCGGCGGCACATAGGACGGGGGCACGTAGCTCGGAGACGGCCTGAAGGTCGGAGTCGGGCTGGCCGAGACCGACGTCGGAGCGGTGAATGGGGCCGCCGTTCTCGTTCCGGCGGGCCTCGCCGGGCTGCTCGCGGGTGGCGTGCTGCCGGGCCGGGTCTCCAGGGCGCGAGCCGCGTGAACGCCGGCAAAGGTCGACAGCAAGACGATGACCGCCGCCGCGGCCCACGCGGCGACGCCGATGGCGGCGACCGCTACTCCGTGATTGGCCCGGATATTGCGCCAGCGCAGCCAGCCGACGGCTTGCGAGAATTTCGCGAATAGCGCGAACCACGTCGATTCCGCATGCCGGACTACTCGCCGGCGGTGCGTCACCTCGTCCTCAGTGGTGGCGCAGCAGCGCCTCAAGACCTGTTCCCGCAGCTGCGCAGGCAGCGGGGTCAGCGGCAGCAGCTGGGGAAGAGCCGCCGGGCGCAGGGCGCCACCGCGGTAATGCGCACAGGTCGAGCACTGCTCGATATGCCAGCCGGCCAGATCGAGCGTCTGCTCGGTCAGGCGCCCATCCCAGTCGACCAGCAATTCACCCAGGACCGGGCAGGCATGGCGCACCGCCAGCGCGGCGTGCACCGCACCGAGCGATTTCTCCAGCAGGCCGACGGCGCGCGAGGCCAGGCCGTGCGCGCGGCTCGGCGATACGCCAAGCGCGATGGCCAGATCGTTGTCGACCAGGTCGTGCCGGTAGCTCAGCTCGACGACCTCGCGTTCGCGAGGCTTCAGGTCGACCAGGAGGGAGCGGACCAGGGTCCGCAGTTCGGCTTGCCGTGAGTCGCCGTTGGCATGAGTGGGGCCGGCGGCCGCATGGGCCGGCTCGCTCGCCGCGCGGCGCGGCGCAGCGGCGCCAGCCGGCTCGTAGATCGGCTGGCCGAGCACCCGCATGGGCGCGGTGGCGTCGATCGACTGGCTGACCACGCGGATGGGCATGGTGGCGTCGATCGGCTCGTGGACCGGCTCGCCCACCACACGGAACGACATCGTCGCGTCGATCGGCTCGTAGGCCGGCTCGCCCACCACACGGAACGACATCGTCGCGTCGATCGGCGATTCAGCCGCCTCGGCCGGCTGGCCGGCGTCGTCCGTGCGGTCCGCCGCGCCGGCGCCCTCCTCGCGACCGGCCGGTACCCGCTGGACCCGGCGCCGACATTCGCTGCGGGCTACCGCATAAAGCCGCGGGCGCAGCTTCGAGGGCTCGGGCAGGTCGCTGATCGTGGCGACGGTGATGACAAAGGTGTCGGCCAGAGCGTCGGCCGCCGCCGCCGTGTCCCGCAGGAACCAGTAGCAGTAGCCGAACAGGGCGGCCGCGTACCTGTCGTACGCCTGTGCTATCCCCGTCGGGTCTCCCGCCGCCATCGCGGCGACCAGGGCCTGGTCATCCTGGACGTCCGTCGGTGGCCGGTCTACCGTCCGGCCCGCGGCCGGACGGGGCCGCCGGGCCGGGCCGGCGGGTGGCCGGCGGAAGCCGGAGGGGAGCGTCCGCCGGGCCGGAGCGGCCGGCGGCCGGCGGAGGCCGGCCCGGACCAGTTGTCCGGCGGCATCGGCAGGCGGCTGACCCTCCCGGCCAGCCCGGGCCTGCTCGGCCGGCGCGACCGCCGCAGCGGCCCGGTCCCGCCGGGTGGCCTGGACATCGGGGTGATCGCGGCGCGGTACGTGCTTCCGGCCGGCCAGGAGCTGGTCGAACAGCGGGACCGCCGCATCGATCCGGCCCGCGTCCCGGTAGGCGTTGGCCAGGTTCTTCCGTGAAAGCTGAGTATCGGGGTGATCAGGGCCCAGTACTCGTTCCCGGTCGGCCAGGGTCTGCTCGAACAACGGGATCGCCTCGGCGGCCCGGTTCCCGTCGCGGTAGGCCGCGGCGAGGTTCCCCCGGGAGTTCAGGGTGCTGGGATGGTCCGCGCCGAGGAGCCGCTCTCGTGTGGACAGGACCTGCTCGAACAGCCGGATCGCCTCATCGGCCCGCCCCGCGTCCTGGTAGGCCGCAGCCAGGTTATTCCGCGAGGTCAGGGTCTCGGGATCATGAGGGCCGAGCAGGCCTTGCTGGATGGCCAGGGTCTGCTCGAACAGCGGGATCGCCTGGGCGGTACGGCCCGCCGCGAGGTAGGCGGCGGCCAGGCTGTTCCGCGCGCTCAAGGTGTCCGGATCGTCAGGACCTAGCGCCCGGTCAAGGTCCGCCGTCAGGAGCTCGCCGGTCGCGATGGCCTGCGCGGTATCATCACCCAGCTCAATCAGGTGATGGAAAGCGATAAACCGCAGGCTGAGCAGGATCAGGGCGAGATCCTCCTCGGCCTTCCCCGCGAGCCTGGGCGTGGTGTCCAGCAGCGCTGTCACGTGCAGGGGGACGGTTCTGGCGGCCCAGCGATCCTGGGCACTGCTCACCGCGGTGGCGTGCGCTTCAAGCGCCGAAGCGGCCGCCCAGCACACCGCCCCCAGCCGCTGCCGGCGGGCCAGCCGGCCACGAACGACCCGCGCCACCTGGCGGGGCATGATGATGGTCTGGCCGTCCAGGCTGAACGTCACCACGGACTGGTCGCTCAGCCACTCAAGCACCCGGTCCACCACGGCTGGTTCGACCCGCCGCCCGTCCCTGGCCAGCGCGCCCGCCTGCCCGGCGGCATGCAGGAGCCCGCGGCGGACCCCCGTCGCCGCCAGCACCGCGATGATCTCCATGACCCGGGTGCACATGCCCGTCGGATCGGCCGCCCGGATCACCGCCAGGGACAGCAGCACCGTTCTCGCGACGCTGTGCGGGTACGACTGACCGTCGTCTTCGGTCAGGAATACGTCGACCGGGATTGTTTGCAGGCGGTCCAGATACCGCGCATACCCGTGGTGCTGCCGCTCAATGACCGGCGCGGCCAGCGCCAGAGCCAGCGGCAGGTGCCCCAGGACGGCAGCTACCGCCGCCGCCCCCGCCGCATCGTCAAGTCCGGTCCGCCCGTTGAGGTAGCGCAGCGCCTGATCGGTGCCGATCACGTCCACCGGAACGCCGACCGCCAGATTCGCAGGCGGCGGCCGGCTGCTGGTGATCAGAACCCGAGCCGTCCCGTGAGCCGGAATGAGCGGCCGCAGCGCCTCGGGGTCGGCCGCATCATCGAAGACCAGCAGGCAATGGTCCCCGTCGATCTCGAGCGCGCGCCTGACCGCCCCGCCCACGTCGGCGGCCGGGCGCCCGGAGTCGGTGTCGGTCAGTCCCATCGCGTCAGCCACCGCAGCCAGTCCGGCCCGCAGGCTGTCGGTGTCGGCGGCGTTGACCCAGGCCACCAGCCGCCAGCCGGCAGCCAGCTTCGCCCGCGCGTACGCGGCCGCGAGCTGCGTGGTGCCCACGCCCCGCAACCCGGTCACGGCGTGGATCACCGCCACCCGGGCGCCCGCCTGGTCTAGCCTGGCCATCAAGTCGGTCCGGGGCACGAAACCGGGCGGCTCCTGGGGGATGTCGCCTACGACGACCTCGTGGATCGCATCAGGCGGCAGCAGCGCCTGGGCCCCCGGCCCGGCGTCGTCCGTCTGCGGGGGATTCACGCTCAGCGCACGGGTGGTGGCGTCCAGGCCTTGCTCCGCAGGCGTGTCCTGCTTGACGTTGCCACCAATGGTTCGGTCCACCACCCGCTCCCGGCCCCACGGATTCCCGATGACTGACTGATCACGTCACCATACCCGCCCCATCCGCCCTTACAGGGCGTTAGTCACAGGGTAGCTAATCGGAGTGACCGGCCTGGCCCGCGCCCGACGCGGCGGCGCCGACCAGGGGCAGGATCCGGTACGGGACCTGCGCGGCGAGGGAGATCAGGGTCGAGGAGCGGACCACGCCCTCCGCGGAGACGATCGCGTCGAGCACGCGCTGCAGGTCGGCGTTGCTGCGGGCGACCACGCGGCAGAGCATGTCGCCGGCGCCGGTGATCGTGTGCACCTCGAGCACCTCGGGAATCGCGGCGAGCCGTTCGGCCACCGGGTCGTGCCCGCCGGCCTGGCGTATCTCCAGGGTGATGAACGCGGTGACGGCGTAGCCGAGCGCCGCGGGATCCACCTCGGGTCCGTACCCGGTGATCACGCCGCGCTGCCGCATCCGGTCCAGGCGCGCCTGCACCGTGCCGCGGGCGACGCGCAGCCGCCGCGAGGCCTCGAGCACGCCCACCCGGGGCTCGGCCGCGAGCAGTTCGATCAGCGCGGCATCCAGCCGGTCGATCGGCTCGGCGCTTCCGGTAGTCATCGTGTACAGAAATACCACCGTTCGTTCGGCATAAATATGCATTTTGACTATAGTCTGTGCGGTTGGTTGCGCAGTTTGAAGCCGCATCCGCATGCTAGCCGCATGACCACGCCATCGCAGGACACTTTTCCCATCGTCGGCATGGACGCCGTGGTGTTCGCGGTCGGGAACGCGAAGCAGGCGGCGCACTACTACTCGACCGCGTTCGGCATGCGGCGCACGGCCTACCGCGGCCCGGAGACGGGATACCCGCACGAGGCGGCGCACGTCCTGGAGTCGGGCAGCGCCCGGTTCGTGTTCCGCGGCCCGACCAGGGCCGGGACCCGGCTGGGCCGCGGGGTCACCGCGCACGGCGACGGGGTGACCGACCTGGCCCTCGAGGTCACCTCGGCCGAGGACGCCTACGATTACGCGGTCTCGCACGGCGCGGCCGGCCTGGAGGCGCCGCACATCATGGAGGATGACCACGGCAAGGTCGTCCTGGCCGCCATCGCCACGTACGGCGACACCAGGCACACGCTGGTCGAGCGTTCGGGGTACTCGGGCGCGTACCTGCCCGGGTACGTGCCGGCGCCGCCGATGGTCACCCCCGGGCCGCGCGCGTTCTTCACCGAGATCGACCACTGCGTCGGCAACGTCGAGCTGGGCAAGATGGACCAGTGGGTGGACTTCTACCACCGGGTCATGGGGTTCACGAACATGAAGGAGTTCGTCGGCGACGACATCGCCACCGAGTACTCCGCGCTGATGAGCAAGGTCGTCGCGGACGGGACCCGCAAGGTGAAGTTCCCGCTCAACGAGCCCGCGGCCGGCAAGCGCAAGTCGCAGATCGACGAGTACCTGGAGTTCTACGGCGGTCCGGGGGTCCAGCACATCGCGCTGGCCACCGACGACATCGTGGCGAGCGTCCGGGCCATGGCGGCGGCGGGCGTGGAGTTCCTGGCCACGCCGGGCAGCTACTACGACGAGCTCGGCTCGTGGGTCGGCGAGACCAGGGTGCCCCTCGGCGAGCTTCGCGAGCTCGGCATCCTGGCCGACCGGGACGAGGACGGGTACCTGCTGCAGATCTTCACCCAGCCCGTGGAGGACCGGCCGACGGTCTTCTTCGAGCTGATCGAGCGGCACGGGTCCCAGGGCTTCGGCAAGGGGAACTTCAAGGCGCTGTTCGAGGCGATCGAGCGGGAGCAGGCCCGGCGCGGCAACCTGTGATCGCCACCCCGGCACGGTTACGGACGCCGCCTGGCCAGCATGCGCCGCGCCCAGGCCAGGACGGTCTTCAGGTCGCCGTCGTCGAGGAGGTACGCGACGGCGCCGAACGCCACGATCGCGCAGCCTGCCGCCGGCACCGCCAGGGCGACGGCCACCAGCTTGTGGTGCAGGGGCACCGCCAGGCTGACGCCGACGCCCACCACGACGCCGGCGGCGCAGGCGGCGAGCCCGGCCAGCGTCGCGCGGCCGGCGCCCTGCACCGCGGCCGGGCCGCAGATCCTGCGGGTGACGGAGACCATGGGGATGGCCACCACGGTCTGGCCGACGGTGGTACCCAGAGCGAGCGCACCCACGACCCAGCGGGCCGGAACCAGCTCGACCAGGACCACGTCCACCACGATCGTGATCATCCAGCTTCCGGCCAGCGCGGCGGCGGCGACCTTGAGCCGCCCGATGACGAACATGACCCTCGACAGGTTCGCGATGATCGCGGTGCCGGCAATGCCGGGTGCGAACAGCAGGAAGGCCTCGACCAGCTGCGATACCTGATCGGGCTGCTTGGCCAGCACGTGCGCGGCGGGAACGGCGATGGCCGCGATCACCGCCGTGCCGAGCCACGACATGAGCAGGACCGCCCGGGTCGACCCGGCGCTCGTCCGGTCGAAGTCCGCGCCCTCACGCGCGGACAGCACCGGGAACGCGCTGACCACGATGGACAGGGCCAGGATCGCGGAGATCGAGCTGAACACCTGCGAGCCGTAGTTGAACAAGACGATCGCGCCCGTCTTCCCGTGCCCGTTCGCCAGCTCGATGGCCACCAGATTGGCCACATCGACGGCGATGAGCTCGGCGACGCCGACGAGCGCCAGGCCGCCCGCCCGGCGCGCCACCCCGGGCGGGAACCGCAGGGCAGGCCGGAACCGCAGGTGCAGCCGCCACGTGGGCACGATGGCCACCAGGACCAGGACGGCGATGCCAAGCGTGGTTCCCACCGAGAGGACGTACTCGGCCGCGACCGGAAGCTGGGCGAAGGAATGCCCCTTGTTCAGCGGCACGAACGCGACGTAGGCGGCAATGAGCACCAGGCTGGAGATCCCCGGGCCGATAGACGGCGCGGCGAACCGGCGGTAGGACTGGAGGAGCCCGTAGAGGACGACCGACAGCCCGTACAGCAGGGCCTGGGGGGCGAACACCCGCAGCATGTCGCCGGTGACGGCGACCATCTCGGGCCGGGCGCAGTGCGCGTTCGGGTTGCTCGGGTTAAGGAGCGAGGCGATCGGCCCGGCGGCCGCCAGGATCACCAGGACCAGCGGCACGACGATAATGATGGTCCAGGTGAGCAGCGCCGAGGAGATGTCGCCGACCCGCGCCTTCTCCGCTGGGTCGCTGGCCGCCCGCTCCGCGGAGCGGGCCAGCACCGGGACCATCGCGCTGGTCAGCGCGCCGCCCAGGATCAGCTGGTACAGCAGGTCCGGAACCTGGTTCGCCGTGACGTATGTCGTGCCCAGGCAACTGGCGCCGACCGCCTGAGAGAACACCAGCGTACGGACCAGGCCCAGGACCCGGGACAAGATCGTGAGGCTGGCCACCACCGCGGCGCCGCGGGCGATGCCCTCCCCGAGGCGCTGTCCCGGGCCCGCCGACCCGGCTGCGCCCGTGCCGTCACTCACGCCGGCCTGCACGCGCAGCTTCTCCTCCCTTTGCATGCGAGTCCTCCATCCGGTCACGCCGGGGGCCGGTCCACTATCTAGGTAGACAAGGTCTGACCACAGGAGACTCTAGCGGCCGGAAAAATACGCGCCGCGGGTAACGCATCGCGAAATCTCTGGTGACCAGGGCCATATGCCAACTCCCGCGATGACGACATAGTGTCGAATCGTGCAGCCACCTCACCGCGCCAGCCGACCAGACTCCGCTCCGCCGACCGCCGCCACCCTCGGCGAGCTGCGCGCGACCGGGCACGCCGGGCGCAGCGTCAAGCAAGAAATAAGGCAGAACCTGCTCGCCATGCTGCGAGCCGGGGAGGACCCGTTCCCAGGCATCGTGGGGTTCGGCGAGACCGTCCTGCCCCACCTCGAGCGGGCCCTGATCGCCGGGCACGACATCATCCTGCTCGGCGAGCGCGGTCAGGGTAAGACCCGGCTGATCCGCACGCTGGCCGGGCTGCTTGACGAGTGGACCCCTGCCGTGGCGGGCTGCGAGATCAACGACCATCCGTATCAGCCGGCCTGCGCGCGGTGCCGCAGGCTCTCCGCCGAGCTCGGTGATGAGCTGCCCGTCACCTGGCGGCACGCCAGCGAAAGGTACGGCGAGAAGCTCGCCACCCCCGACACGAGCGTCGGTGACCTGATCGGTGACATCGATCCGGTCAAGGTCGCCGAGGGCCGCACGCTCGGCGACCCCGAGACCATTCATTTCGGGCTGGTGCCGCGGACCAACCGCGGCATCTTCTCCCTGAACGAGCTACCCGACCTGGCCGAGCGGATCCAGGTGTCGCTGCTCAACGTGATGGAGGAGCGGGACATCGGCATCCGCGGCTATGCGCTGCGGCTTCCGCTGGACGTGCTGCTCGTGGCCAGCGCCAACCCCGAGGACTACACCAACCGGGGACGGATCATCACGCCGCTGAAGGACAGGTTCGGCGCGGAGATCCGGACCCACTACCCGCTGTCCCTGGCGGACGAGCTCACCCTGATCGGGCAGGAAGCCGATATCCACACGGGCGCGGAGCTCCCCGCGCACCTGGTCGAGGTCATCGCGCGGTTCACCAGGGCCGTCCGCGAGTCGCCTGCCGTCGACGCGCGCTCCGGGGTCTCCGCGAGGTTCGCCATCGCCGCCGCGGAGAGCGCCACGGCGTCGGCGATGCGCAGGAGCGCGCTAAGCGGGCCCGGTTCGGAACCGCCGGTGGCACGGGTCTGCGACCTGCCTGCCGTGGTCAGCACGCTGCGGGGGAAGGTCGAGTTCGAGGTCAGCGAGGAGGGCCGCGAGGAGGAGGTGCTCGGCGCCCTGCTGCGCAGGGCGATCGCGGACACCTTCCGGTCGCACCTGGGCAGCGTCGACCTTTCCGGCCTGCTCGCCAGGTTCGACGAAGGGGAGACCGTCGAGGCCGGCGAGCTCGTCGCCGCCACGGAGCTGATGCGCGGCGTCGGCGATGTCCCTGGGCTGGCCAAGATCATGTCCAGGCTCGGCATGGACGGCGGCGGTGAGTCCTTCGGGCACGCGGCGGCGGCGGTCGAGTTCGCCCTGGAGGGCCTCTACCTGATGCGCCGGCTGTCCAAGGACAGCACGGACGGCACGAGCCGCTACAGGACCTGACGTGGCGATTTACCGGTACGGCCGGTACGTATACGGCCCGGACCCCTTGGCGCTCCCCTACGACGTGCGCGGTGCCGTCGACGAGATGGGCGACGCGGTGCTCGAGGGGGCCTCGCCCGCCGAGGCCCTGCGGGACCTGCTCAGGAGGGGCCTGCCGGGGAACCGGCGGGGACTTGACGACCTGCTCCGCAGGGTCCGGGAGCGGCAGCGGGAGATCCGCGGCCGCGGGCGCCTCGACGGCATCCTCGAGCAGGCCCGCGCCCTGCTCGACACGGCCATCGGGCAGGAACGGGCCGAGCTGTTTCCCGATCCCAGCGACGAGGCCAGGATGCGCGAGGCGGACCTTGACGCGCTGCCCGCCGACACCGCGCAGGCGATCAGGCGACTGGCCGACTACGACTGGCGCTCACCCGCCGCCCGCCAGACCTTCGAGCGGCTCAGGGAGCTGCTGCGCAGCGAGGTGCTCGACAGCCAGTTCCGCGGCATGCGCCAGGCGCTGCAAAACCCCGACCCGCAGGCCATGCAGCGGGTCAAGGACATGCTCGCCGACCTGAACGAGATGCTGGCAGCCGACGCGGCCGGGACGCACACCCAGGCCGATTTCGACCAGTTCATGGAGCGTTACGGCGACCTGTTCCCCGATAACCCGCAGAACCTCGAAGAACTCGTCGACTCCCTGGTCAGGCGGATGGCCGCGGCGGAGCGGCTGCTTCGCTCGCTGAGCCCGGAGCAACGCGAGGAACTGGCCGGGCTGATGGCCAGCGCGCTCGACGATACCGGGCTCGCCGCCGAGATGGCCAGGCTCGCCGACGCGCTGCGGGCCAGGCGCCCGGACCTGGACCGCGCGGGCATGACGGGCGGGGCCCAGATGTCGGGCGAGGAGCCGCTCGGGCTGAGCGACGCCACCTCGGCCCTGGCCGAGCTGGCCGACCTCGCCGACCTGGAAACCGCGCTCGGCCAGGACTACCCGGGCGCGAGCCTGGACGACATCGATGAGGACGCGGTCCGGCGCGCGTTCGGCCGGCAGGCGGTCGACGACATGGAAGCCCTCCGCCGAATCGAGCGCGAACTCGAACGCCAGGGTTACCTGACCCGTAACGGCGGGCGCCTTGAGCTCACCCCCAAGGCCGTGCGCAGGCTCGGTGACACGGCACTGCGCCGGATCTTCTCCGACATGAGCGCCGGCCTACGATCCGGCGACCACGACCAGCGGGACGCCGGCCAGGCTGGCGAGCTCACCGGCACCACCCGGGCCTGGGAGTTCGGCGACGAGCAGCCGATCGACGTCCCGGTCACGGTCAGGAACGCCCTACTGCGCCGGGCCACCGACGCCGGGAGCCGCGTGAAATTGTCCGCGCGTGATTTCGAGGTCGCAGAGACCGAGCGGCGGACGACGGCGGTGGTCTCGCTGCTCGTCGACCTGTCGTACTCGATGCACCTGCGCGGGACCTGGGGGGTGGCCAAGCAGACGGCGCTTGCGCTGCACGCGCTGCTGCGCAGCAGGTTCCCTCAGGACGCCGTCCAGGTCGTGGGCTTTTCCAACTACGCGCGCGAACTGCGCGAGACCGACCTCGCCGGGCTCGGCTGGGACATGGTGCAGGGCACGAACCTGCACCACGCACTGTTGCTCGCCGGGCGTCATATCGACCGGCATCCCGCCCACGAGCCCGTGGTCCTGATTGTGACCGACGGCGAGCCGACCGCTCACCTGCAGCGCGACGGGCGATCCTGGTTCGACTGGCCCCCTTCGCCCGAAACACTCGAACTCACCCTCGCCGAGGTGGATAAGATGACGCGTCGGCATGCCGCACTGAATATATTCATGCTCGCGGACGATGCTCGGCTCAGAGCGTTCGTTGACAACGTGGCGAGAAGGAACGGCGGCCGGGTGCTGCAGGCGGCGCCCGAACGTCTGGGTGAGTACGTGATCCGGGACTTTCTTCGCACCCGCGGCGCCCGCGGACGGTAGATTCTGCTAGTCGGCTGAGATCCTGACCCGTCGCCGCCGACACGCACCAGGCGGCCGCGACCGGCGGCGCTAACACAGCTTTACCGCATTGCCCGCAAGGAGGAATCGTGAGTTCAATGAGCGGATCGAGTGCTAGGTCGTCGGGCAGGACGATCCTTGCCGTGATTCTCGGCATCATCGCCCTGATTTTCATCGTGGTCGCCGTCATCTACCTGGCTGAACCCGCCAAGTCGCTGCCCAGTTTCATCCCGGGTCACATCGCGGGATCGAGCGGGCACCACCCGCTGAAGGCCACCGGCTGCATCGTGGTCGGCATCGTCTTCGCCGTCGGCGCCTGGTTTGCCCTCGCCTTCAAGCCCAAGGCGCAGGCTCCGGCTTCGAACGACCGGCAAAACTCGCCCGCCGGGCGTAGCTGATCTTCATCGCACGGTCATAGCGCCCGCGTCCTGCCCAGGCAGGACGCGGGCGCTTGGTTGTTCGCCGTCTTCCCGCCGCTCTGTAACAGAGCCTGGCGAAGATCGTCGATCAGGTCATCGCAGTCCTCGATGCCGACCGACAGCCTGACCAGGTCGGCCGGGACCTCCAGGGGCGAACCGGCCACCGAGGCGTGCGTCATCCGGGCCGGGTACTCGATCAGCGACTCGACCCCGCCGAGCGACTCGCCCAGGGTGAACAGGCGGGTCCGGCCGCAGACCCGGACCGCCGCCTGCTCGCCGCCGAGGACCCGGAACGACACCATCCCGCCGAACGCCCTCATCTGCTCCTGGGCGGTCTTGTGGCCGGGGTGGTTGGGCAGGCCAGGGTAGAAGACCTCCGCGACCGCGGGATGCTCGGCCAGCATCTGCGCGACCCGCATCGCGTTGCGGCAGTGCCGGTCCATCCGGGCCGCCAGCGTCTTAATACCGCGCAGGGTCAGCCACGCGTCGAAGGGCCCGGGCACGCCGCCCGTCGAGTTCCTGGTGAAGTCGATCCGCTCCGCGAGGCCCGCGTCCGCGACGACCACGGCGCCGCCCACCACGTCGGAATGACCGCCCAGGTACTTCGTGGTCGAGTGGACCACGACGTCGGCGCCGATGATGAGCGGCTGCTGCAGGTACGGCGACGCGAAGGTGTTGTCGACCACCAGCATCGCTCCGGCCTCGTGCGCGGTCGCCGCAAGCCCGCGGATATCCGCGATGTTCAGCAGCGGATTGGTTGGCGTCTCGACCCAGACCAGCGTGGCCGGGCAGGCGGCGAGCTGCTCGCGGACGGCCCGCAGGTCGGCCATGGGCACGACGCCGTGGCTCAGCCCCCAGCCGGCCATCACCCGGGCGAACAGCCGGTACGTCCCGCCGTAGGCGTCATCGGGGATGAGGACGTGGTCGCCGGGTGAGCAGACCGTCCTGACCAGGCAATCCTCCGCAGCCATGCCGGATGCGAAGGCTAGCGCGGCCGGACCCGCCTCAAGCGCGGCCAGGCACTGCTCAAGCGCGGTCCTAGTCGGGTTGGCGGTGCGGGAGTACTCGTAGCCGCCGCGCAGCCCGCCGACTCCGTCCTGCTTGAATGTGGAAACCTGGTAGATCGGCGGTACCACGGCCCCGGTCAGCGGATCAGGCTCCTGGCCCGCGTGGATGGCTAGGGTCTCGAACCCGTCTCGGCTGGTCATGCGTTCGTGCCTCTCTACGTTTCAGCTGCCTGCGGCCAGGAAAGTAAGTACGTCCTGCCGGGTGAGCAGCCCGGACGGCTTCCCGTTCACGTGCACCACGGCGGCGCCGGCCTTCTCCAGGGCCACGACCGCGCGGGAGACCGGCTCACCCGAGCCCACCGTGGGCAGCGGCGGCGACATATGCCCGCCGACCGGGTCGGACGGTCTGGCCGTGCCGGCGACCAGCGCGTCGAGGAGGTCGCGCTCCACGACCGACCCGACCACCTCGGCGGCCATCAGCGGAGGCTCCTCCTTGACCACCGGCAGCTGCGACACGTCGTACTCGCGCAGCAGGGCGATGGCCGCGCCGACGCTCTCCTCCGGGTGCACGTGGACGAGTTCGGGCAGGCCGCGATCCCTCCTGGCCAGGACGTCGGCCACGAGCGGCTCGGAGGTCTGCGCGGAAAGAAAGCCGTAGTCGGCCATCCACTCGTCGTTGAAGATCTTGGACAGGTAACCGCGGCCGCCGTCGGGAAGCAGCACGACGACCACCGCGCCCGGCGCGGCCGCCGCCGCGACCCGCAGCGCCGCCGCCACCGCCAGCCCGGACGAGCCGCCGGTCAGCAGGGCTTCCTCGCGGGCCAGGCGCCGCGTCATGCCGAACGACTCTGCGTCGGTGACCGCGATGATCTCATCGCACACCGACGGATCGTAGGTGGCCGGCCAGATGTCCTCGCCCACGCCCTCGACCAGGTACGGGCGCCCGGACCCGCCGGAATACACCGAACCTTCCGGATCGGCGCCGATCACCCGCACCGCGCCGCCAGATACGTCCTTCAGGTACCGGCCGGCGCCCGAGATGGTCCCGCCGGTACCGATCCCCGCCACGAAGTGGGTCACCGTCCCGTCGGTCTGCGACCAGATCTCAGGGCCGGTAGTGGCGTAGTGGGACGCCGGGTTTTCCGCGTTCGCGTACTGATCGGGCTGCCAGCCGCCCGGTATCTCGGCCGCCAGCCGGCGCGCGACACTGTAATAGGAATCCGGGTGGTCGGGCGCGACCGTGCCCGGGCAGACCACGACCTCGGCGCCGTACGCGCGCAGCACCCCGATCTTGTCCTGCGCTACCTTGTCCGGGCAGACGAAGACGCACCGGTAACCGCGTTCGGCCGCGACGATCGCGAGCCCGGCGCCGGTGTTGCCGGAGGTCGGCTCCACGATCGTGCCGCCCGGCCGCAGTTCTCCCGAGGCCTCGGCGGCCGTGACCATCCGCAGCGCGATGCGATCCTTGACCGAGCCGCCGGGGTTGAAGTACTCCACCTTGGCCAGCACATCGGATCCGGGGGTTCCCCGGGTCACCGATCGCAGCCGGACCAGCGGGGTGTTCCCCACCAGTTCGGCCAGTGAGTCATATACCTGCATAGTGGTCCTCTTCCTGGCCCTGCCGGGTCTGGACCGACGTTATCGGATCCCGGGCGGTGCCTGCCGCCTTCCTGCCGCCGCAGCCAGGGGCATAATCTGGAAGAACCCTATGCGAGGAGGCCGGTGCCATGCCCGAAGCAGTGATCGTCGCCACCGCGCGGTCCCCGATCGGCCGGGCGTTCAAGGGATCGCTCATCGGCATCCGCCCGGACGACCTGACTGCGCAGATTGTGACCGCGGCCCTGGCGCAGGTGCCACAGCTCGATCCCGCCGACATCGGCGACCTGATGCTGGGCTGCGGCCTGCCGGGCGGCGAGCAGGGGTTCAACATGGCCCGCGTGGTCGCGATCCTGCTCGGGCACGACCACCTGCCGGGGACCACGGTCAACCGGTACTGCTCGTCGTCGTTGCAGACCACCCGGATGGCGTTCCACGCCATCAAGGCCGGCGAGGGCGACGCCTACATCTCGGCCGGAGTCGAGTGCGTGAGCAGGTTCGTCAAGGGGAACAGCGATTCCCTTCCCGATACCCGCAATCCCCTGTTCGCCGGTGCCCAGGAACGCAGCGAACTCGCGGCGGCCGGGGACGCCGGACCCTGGCACGACCCGCGTGAGGACGGCCAGCTCCCGGACGTCTACATCGCGATGGGTGAGACGGCCGAGAACGTCGCCCAGGTGCGCGGCATCACGCGCCAGCAGCAGGACGAGTTCGGCGTGCGTTCGCAGAACCTGGCGGAGAAGGCCATCGCCGACGGCTTCTGGCAGCGTGAGATCACGCCCGTGACCATGCCCGACGGCACGGTGGTCAGCGCGGACGACGGTCCTCGCCCGGGCACGACGATCGAGAAGCTCGCCGCGCTCAAGCCGGCGTTCCGCCCGGACGGCACCGTCACCGCGGGGAACTGCTGCCCGCTCAACGACGGCGCGGCCGCCGTGATCGTGATGAGCGACGTCAAGGCGGCCGAACTTGGCATCACGCCGCTGGCGCGGATCGTGTCCTCGGGCGTGAGCGCGCTGTCCCCCGAGATCATGGGCCTCGGGCCGGTCGAGGCGTCGCGGCAGGCGCTCGGGCGGGCCGGGATGGCGATCAGCGATATCGACCTGGTGGAGATCAACGAGGCGTTCGCGGCTCAGGTCATCCCGTCGTATACCGATCTGGGCATCGACATCGCCCGGCTCAACGTCAACGGCGGAGCCATCGCGGTCGGGCACCCCTTCGGCATGACCGGCGCCCGCATCACCACCACCCTGCTGAACAGCCTGCAGTTCCACGACGCCACGCTGGGCCTGGAGACCATGTGCGTAGGCGGCGGGCAGGGCATGGCGATGATCTTCGAGCGGCTTAGCTGAACATTTGGTGGCCATCAGGGGGTTGTCAGGCGGCCTAGGATAAGGCACTCTCAGCACAAGAGGAGCTTCCTGGAGGTGCCCGTGTCGCTGAGCCACTCACCGAATCTGCACAAGAGCTTGATCGCACGCATCCCGGTCGTCACCGGCCGTGACCTCGCTGAGTGGTTCCACCGTCTCGAATCTGGCCCCGCGTTCCTGCGTCATGAAGAGCGCGCGGTCTGGCTAGCCGATGATGCTGGCATTTCCCATGGGTACGCCTACGCGATCGTGCACGAATACGAGATGCGCAGGCGACTGCGCCTGAACGGAGCGTAACCGGATCGAATCCGATATTACCGACCGGGCACCAGCCCGGTCGGCCGGTATTCCATGCCCGGAGACGGGCGGTACGCAGCTGGCGCTGCGCCACTGGACGCCGATTCTCAGCCTGACGGGGTGCCGGATCACGCGCCAGCATCGTATATGTCATGATTTAGCAGTATAAAAATAGGCCGGAGCGGTCATAGGGATTGTTCGCGGGCCAGTCGCCAGGCATGACCAGAAACACCGTGCAGTTCCCTTTTCGGAGTATTTAGCCAATAGGCCGATCGAAGCATGATCACTAATAGTGCCCCCGGTCGGAGTCGAACCGACACTGGGGACCCTTTTAGGGGGCCGGCCTCTTCCCTTGGGCTACGGGGGCGGCCTCATAATACCGCTCATACAATTGCCGAACATGGGGTGCCAAGGACTTCCTCGCACAATCTTTTCCGGCTGGCTATTGTATTCAGGAAAGAAGTGCGGAGAGTAACTAGTTCATGATCGACATTAGCGTTAAGTAATCGCGCCGGGGGATTCAGCCCGGCGGAGTCGCGAGCGCGGGTGAATATGGCGTCGAGCATGGCCGGCGTGACGCGGCCCGTGAACGTGTTTTGCTGGCTCGGGTGATAGCAGCCAATCAGCAGCACGTCGCCCGGCTGCTGCGGGCTCGCGAGCCACACCTCGGCACCGTGGCTGAACGCGGGCCGCGGCCGCGGCAGCGCGAAGCCGCACCGGCCCACCGCCGACCACATCGCCTGCCAGGCGAACCCGCCGAGGCACACGATGACGCGCAGGTCGGCGGCCACCAGGCGCAGTTCCGCGACGAGCCACGGTGCGCACGCCTCCCGTTCGGCTGGTTCTGGCTTGTTGTCCGGCGGGGCGCAGCGGACCGCCGCCACCATCCTGGCGCCCAGCAAGCGCTGGCCGTCCCCCGCCGCGACGCTCGTCGGCTCGGCCGCCAAGCCGCAGCGGTACAGCGAGGCGAACAGGAAGTCACCGCTGCGATCACCGGTGAAGATCCGGCCGGTGCGGTTGCCGCCGTGGGCCGCCGGAGCCAGGCCGGCGATCAGCAGGCGCGGCCGGTCCGATCCCCACCCGGGGATGGGGCGCCCCCAGTAGCGCTCGCCGCGGAACGCGCGTCGCGGGGCGGCGGCCACCTGCTCCCTCCAGGAGACCAGCCGCGGGCAGGCACGGCACACCGATTGGCGTGCAGTCAGCTCGCGAAGCGTGGCCGCGCTGCTTGCTAGCTCGGCGACCTCCGCCGCGTTGCGCGCAACCGGCGTATCCGGCCCGGCCGGATCGCACGGCCAGCCGTCCCGCGCGCCCGCCGAATCAGCCACCGGAGTCGCTGGCTAGCGACCAGGCGATCCCGTCGAGGATGTCATGCTCGCTGACCAGCACCTCGCTGAAGCCGAACCGCTCCATGATCCCGTCAAGGACGAGCGCGCCGCCGCCGATCACGTCCACGCGTCCGGGGTGCATGACGCCGATCGCCGCGCGCGCGGCGCGTGTCTGAGCCAGCAGGCTCCGCGTCACGTCGTGCACGTCAGCGGCGGACACGCGCGCGTGGTGGATGCGGTCGGCGTCGTAGGCCGGCAGGCCCATCGCGATGGCCGCCACGGTGGTGACGGAGCCCGCGAGCCCGATGAGCGTCCTGGCCTGGCGGACGGGTACCGCTTCGCGCACCACGTCCAGGGCCGCGCCGATGTCGGCGGCCGCCGCGGCTACCTCCTCGCTGGTCGGCGGGTCGCCGTGCAAGTGCCGTTCGGTCATCCGTACGCAGCCGATGTTGACGGAAATCGCGTCCGGGGCAGGGCTGGCCGCCTGGCCGAGGACGAACTCGGTCGAACCGCCGCCGATGTCGGTGACGAGAAAAGGACCGCCGTCGGCGTCGGCGGTCAGTTCCGCGGTTGCCCCGGTGAAGGACAGCAGCGCCTCCTGCGACCCGGACAGGACCTCGGGCGCGATGCCCAGCACCTCGGTAACGCGCTGCGTGAACTCGTTCGCGTTGGCCGCGTCCCGCGTGGCGCTGGTCGCCACCATGCGGATCGCACGCGCCCCGGAAGCGGCGATGACGGCCGCGTAGTCGCGTAGCACGCCCGTCGTCCGCGCGAGCGCCTCGGGCGCCAGCCGCCCGGTCCGGTCTACGCCCTGCCCCAGCCGGACGATCTCCATCCGCCGGGCTACGTCCGTCACCTGCCCCTGGCCGGGATCAACGTCCGCCACGAGCAGCCGCAGTGAATTCGTCCCGCAGTCCACGGCTGCCACCCGGCGGGTCATCAGCCCCGTCCGGGCACGCACGGCCCTGCTAGCCACCACTGGCCCGCAGCCTGGAGTGCCTCACGGCCGAAAGGGTTCACCTCGCCCGCCGCGAGCTCGTGAGCGACCAGCGCATGCAGGCACTTTACCCGCTCCGGCATCCCGCCGGCCGATGGGGTGCCAGGTGGCAGCGGCTCGACTCCCGCGGCGCGCGCCGCCGCGTCCCGTCGGCGGAGGTAGTCGTCGTGCGCGGCCTCGTACCTCTGGCGCAGGGCGCCGTCGGCCAGCCTGGCGGTCATCTCGCGCATCAGTCCTGAGGCCTCAAGCCTGCTCACTGCCGCATTCGCGCGAGGGCACGTCAGGTAGTACAGGGTGGGGAACGGGGCGCCGCCGGGCAGCCTCGGCGTCGTCTCCGCCACGTCGGGCAGGCCACACGGGCACCGGTGAGCGACGCCGAGCAGGCCGCGCGGCGGGCGGCCGAGCTGAGCGGCGATGACCGCCGCGTCCTGCGCCGTGATCACTTCACCCGGCTCGAGTTTGCCTGCTGGACGGATCGCCAGAGCTTCGCGTACCAGGGCGCAGGGCCCGGCCGCGGCGCGACGCTGCCGCCGGTCAAGGACGGGCCACCCTCGACGATGTAGCACTGCGCTCCGGGAAAGCACATGTCAAGCTGCTGGCGGGCCAGCTGCTCGATGTAGGACCGCGCGCCGAGCTTGGCCTGCTCGGCCTGCAGGTCCTTCACCTGGGCCAGCATCGTCTGCTGCTGCGCCACCAGCTGATCGATCTGCTGCCGCTGGGCCACGTACTCGCGGACCGGATAGGCCAGGCTCAGCACGATCGCGCAGATCACCACGGCCAGCGCCGCAGCCCGGCTGGTCAGCCGGGTCGCCCGCGGAACGGCGGCGGGGGGCATCAGGACTTGCTGGCCCGCGCGGCGAACCGCGGGTAGGCCGCCACGCCGGCATAGCTCGCCGCGTCACCGAGGAGCTCCTCGATCCTGAGCAGCTGGTTGTACTTCGCGACGCGCTCACCTCGGGCAGGCGCACCGGTCTTGATCTGACCGCAGTTCGTCGCCACGGCCAGATCCGAGATCGTGGTGTCGTCGGTTTCGCCCGAGCGGTGGCTGATCACGCAGGTGAACCCGGCCCGGTGCGCGAGGCTCACCGCATCAAGGGTCTCGGTCACCGAGCCGATCTGGTTCAGCTTGACCAGCAGGCTGTTCGCCGAGTGCTCGGCGATGCCGAGGCGGATCCGCTCGGGGTTGGTGACGAAGATGTCGTCGCCGACCACCTGGACCGACTCGCCCACGCTCGCGGTGAGCTCCCGCCAGCCCGGCCAGTCTTCCTCGGCCAGCGGATCCTCGATGGACACGATCGGGTAGGCGTCCAGCCAGTCGGCGTAGATGGCCGTCATCTCCGCCGAGGTCTGAGGTTTCCCTTCGAAGTTGTACGCGCCGTCGACGTAGAACTCCGACGCCGCCGCGTCGACCGCCAGGGCGACGTCGTGACCGGGGGTGAACCCGGCCTTGCCGATGGCCTCGACGATCAGGTCGAGGGCGGCCCGGTTGTGCTCCAGGTCAGGCGCGAAGCCTCCCTCATCGCCGACGCCGGTGGACATGCCGCGCTGCTTGATGACGGACTTCAGTGCGTGGTAGACCTCGGCTCCCCAGCGCAGCGCCTCGGTGAAGGTCGCCGCTCCGATGGGCGTGATCATGAACTCCTGGATGTCGACGTTGTTGTCCGCGTGCGCGCCGCCGTTCAGGATGTTCATCATGGGGACGGGCAGCACGTGCGCGTTCGGCCCGCCGAGGTAACGGAACAGGGGCAGGCCGCTGGCATCCGCGGCCGCCCGGGCCACGGCCATGCTGACCCCGACGATGGCGTTGGCGCCGAGCCGCGACTTGTCCGGCGTCCGGTCCAGGTCGATCAGCGCCTGGTCGATCAGGCGCTGATCGTCGGCCTCGTGGCCGAGCAGTTCGGGCTGGATCTCCTCGATGACGTTCTGGACCGCACGGCCGACCCCCTTGCCGCCGTATTCCGAGCCGCCGTCCCTGAGCTCGACGGCCTCGAAGGCGCCCGTCGACGCCCCGCTCGGCACGCCCGCCCGGCCGACGGTGCCGTCGTCCAGTGCCACCTCGACCTCGAGGGTCGGGTTCCCCCGGGAATCCAGGATCTGCCTGGCATGGATCGCTTCAATGGAGGCCACCGCCGGCTCCTTGCCTGTGCTCGTCTCGGGCGACCGCTACGGGCTTGCCGTTCCGATCTCTCACCCAGGAGCCTAACGGAGAGGCAGCATAAGGCCGCCAGGACCACGCCGCTCCTTAACCGGCATTGGGTACAGATCCTCCGCCGCAACGTGACGGGCATGCGCGCTAGCATTAACGCGGCCGTAGGGAGGGAGGCCCTGGTGGAAGTCAGTCATGTTGAGCGTATTTCGGGCGCCCTGGCGTTCAGGCCGACGCCGCATGCGGACGAGCGCGGCTTCTTCTGCCGCACCGTCGACGCGGAGGTGCTGCGCACCGCGGGGATCGAGGCCGCCGCATTCGTCCAGCACAGCCTGTCCCGCTCGACGCGCGGCGTGGTGCGCGGACTGCACGTGCGCCGGGGTGCAGGCGAGGCGAAGCTGGTTCGATGTTCGTACGGGGCGGTCTTCGACGTGGTGGTGGACCTGCGTCCCGACTCGCCAACGTACCGCAACTGGGAGAGCTTCGAACTCCGCGACGACGAGCAGGTCAGCCTGTACGTACCCGCAGGCTGCGCGCACGGCTTCCAGGCTCGCAGCGACATCGCGGACGTGTCGTACATGATCGACCGCGCGCACGACCCAGCCGAGGATGTGTCGATCGCCTTCGATGACCCAGGACTGGCTATCTCCTGGCCGCTGCCGGTGACGATCATGTCCGCACGGGACCGGCTCGCGCCGCCTCTCGCCGACGCGCTCAAGCTGCTGGTGTAGGCGGCTCAGCAGCCCCGGTCAACGACCAGCGCCTTGAGCAGCGCTCCCCATCCGTAGACGATCTGGTAGGGCCAGCTGCTCACCGGCAGCGGTGCCGTGACGGCGTAAACCGAGCCGCCGAAGCAGCGCTCGGCGATGATCCGGGCCCGTGTGTCCTGGGTCCTGATGGTCACCAGGACCACCGACCGCCAGCCGTACTGCCTCGCCATCCGGCCGAGGGCCTCGGCTTCCCCGCGGGTAGTGCCCGGGTCCGGGTCAAAGCAGATGAGTTTCACGTCCGGTACCGGCGATGGACACGGGCCCCCGTAGCCCTCCCAGCCGCGCGACACGACCAGCACCGGCGCCCGGTGCTCCCGAGCCAGTTCCAGCGCCACGGGCAGGCGATCGCCGGGACCGGCCAGCATCACGATCGCGCTCACGCGGGCCGGCGTTCCCTGCGCGGGCCACACCAGTAGCCGCGCGGTGACCAGGCAGAACGCTACTATGACGGTGGCCGAGGCCGCGAGTACCCGGTGCCGGACGCGCCGCGGCTGATAAGTCACCTGCTGAGGACGCCTACGCCCGCGTGCTGGTCCGGCCTGCGCATGAGCCCGAGGCTTTCATCCCTCTTGTCTGCGTCGATCAGCACGACGGACTCCAGCCGCAATCCAGCCAGGCGTATCATCTCGCCGACCCCATGGATCCGCTCCGCCGACGACTGTCCGGCGCTTACCATCACGACCGCATTGGTCGCCCACGTCGCCAGGTAGTCCCCGCCGAGAGCAGGATCGAGGGTGGCCATGGTGATCAGAAGATCGGCGGCGCCGTACGAGGCCGCCAGCTCCTCGGCGGGACGGCCGGATCCCGCCGGTCCGGCGACCGAGGGCAGCGGGCCAACCGGTCCAGGGTCATCACGATCGGGGACGGCCATCGTGAAGCTCACGCCGCCGCGGTTTACCTGGTGCGTTCCTGGCTTCTTCGACCCGAGCAGGTGAGCGAGGTGAGCGCCCTCGGAAAGGTCGACCGTAACGAGCCGATGGCCCTGGCTTGCGGCGGATGTGACCAGCACGGCGACGGCCTGCGCCACAACGGGAGCGTTGTCCACGGCGACGATGGCCAGGCTGGCCGGGCCGTTGGCATTTCTCGGCACGGCGTCCTGCAGGTGGGCGATGACACGCCGCATATCGTGTTCTCGCTTGGCTTTCCGGACGGACAACAGGCGTTTGCGCAATCTGCCGACGCTGAGCTTGACGGGGGCGTCGAGCGCATAGGCGATGTCGTCCCGTCGGCGGAGCCGATCAGATACCAGTGCTCGCACGACGATGATGCTGAAGGCGAGGGCAAGTCCCGCTATGAGGCCGAGCGCGCCGTAGGTCAGCAGGGGTTTTAGCTTCGAGTGAGGAAGCGGGATGACGCTGAGGACCTGGCTGTTCTTCAACGCCGCCGTCAATTCCGCCAGGACGGTCGTCTGGTTGGCGGTGGCGGCGGTCTCCGTGTTGCCCAGCGTGTCTGTCGCTAGTTTCAGCTGAGCCTGCAGCTGAGCGAGCTGAGCCTGCTGCCCTGGTGAGTTGGCCTGTCCGGTCAGCTGGTTGATCTGTGCGGTGAGCGAGTTGACCTTGCGCTTGGCCACGTTGACCTGCTGATTGAGCGACTGCTGCACGAGGTTCTGCTGGTCCTGCAGCTCAGAGGCCCGGAACTTGAGAAAGGAGCTGGCCACGGCATTTGCTCGAAGCACGGCCAGATCTGCGGACGGCGCACTGGCCGTGACCGTTAGCAGCCGGTCGGTGCCGGACGCGGCGATGTAGGAGGACAGCAGGCTGGTGACGCTCTGGTTCAGCCCGAAGTCTTGCACGGCAAGCCCGGCCACCGCGCGGGTCTCCGCGATGGCCTGGTCGTCGGCGGCGGCCGTCTGGCTATTCTCGTAGTAACTGAGTGTAAGCAGGACCGTCGCCAAGGCCTGGAACTGGTGGGGGCGCGCCTTGTAGACCCCGACGCCGGCGACAAGACCCAGGATGGCCATGGCGGACAAAAGCCGCGCACTGCGGCGCAGGGCCGCCATGATAAAGCCAGCGCTCACCAGCCCAGGCGCGAAATCGGCCGGCTGGTTCTCGGTGGAGGCGAAGCCATCGTAAGCCCCGAGCCGACCCGGCTCGGGGCTACCCTCGCTCAGCGAGAAGACGACGGGATCGGTCACCTTCTAATCTCCGTCGCCATACCAGTCACGCGTGTCGGCATTCTGCGCAGGCCCCGTCGTCCAAGCTGCGGCAGGCGGCCTGTCGTCGTATCGGCCGGGTCCGGATTCGCGACCAGTATCCCGGTGATCTCGCGGCCGTCGGAGACGGCGCTCACCGCCACCCGGGCCAACTGGTCGGCGGTCGCCACGCCGGCCGAGACTCCTACCAGCGTCGCGCCGGTCCGCATTGCGCCAGGGGCTTGCGGGTTGCGGCCATCGACGACCCCCACGACCACCGTCAGCTTAGCGTCGTGCTGGACATCCGCTTCCTGGTCGGAAACGAGTACCTGCAGGTGCCCGGGCCATTTCGACGAATTGGGCGGCGCGGCGCAGGCGGTTCGCAGCGAGGCCGTGACCGCGGCGTCTTGCTGAGGGGCGACGACCAGGGCCGTAGAGATTCCCTGGGAGGCGGCGAAGGTCGCTAGCTGTGGACCGAGGGCGAGTGCTCCGGGATCAGCGGAAAGCGACAGGACGGTAAATGACCACCTGTTATTCTCGCCGCTGAAGCTTACCTCGGCCGCCTCCATCTCAAGCTGCTGGAGAGCCTTCCGCAGCTGCAGGGAATGCATGGCGCCAGGCTTGTAATCCTCGAAAAGCCTGGTCCACTCTCCTGGGTTGGATGGGCGGCCGACAGGGAATGACGCGACGACGGGAACTCCGATGGAATTCGCTATCTCGTCACGCGCCCTGAGCCGCCGGTCACTGCGGCTGGTGGCAAGCGCTATGACAATACCTATTACCATGCCAAATATCGCGCCTACCAGAGCGATTATAGCATAGATTACGATCCGACTGGACAGGCCCGAGGCGGTGCTATTGGCCGCCGACTGCAGCAGCTGGGCCTGCACCTCGCCGCCCGGATTGCTCGGGGAGCCGATATAATTGATATAACTCTCGGCGACGGCGTTGGCGTTTGCCGCCGCCTCGGCGCCGCTTTTTGCGGTCACGCTCACCGAAATGAGATACGGCGTTTGAGCGCCGATGCTGACTTCGCTGGTGAGCTGATTGACGGTCATGGCCGGGCTGACGTGAGGCAGCGCTCCCAAGAGCACCGGATTACTTTTCGCAATCACCTCTTGCGTCGCCGTATAAGGATCGAGGCCGCCATTGACCGCTGCCGCTGCCCCAGTCTGCGCGGCCTGGCTCGACTGAGACAGCAAGACCAGCGCGGTACTCGTCACCTTAGGAGGTGTGAGCACGGCATAAGCCCCGCCGACGAGCAGGCCCAGGGCCGCCGTGGTTGCGATAAGGAACTTGCGCCGCCGCATGATCCGGATGGATCTGCGCAGATCCAGTGTCTCCTGGCTCATGTGACCTCCGCTCGGATCTCGGGATTTTCGCTCAGCCGCGCGTCGGATACGCACCATGATAGGGCAGGCTTCGGCGACGCGCCGATCTCGAGGAATTCCAGCCGCGTGGCTAGCGGCGTACCGGGCCCGCTACGTCCACAGCCGAGAAGGGTGAAGGCCTGGACACGGCGCCCCAGGCCGTCGGAATACCAGCCGAGAATGGGATCGGTCTCGCCCCGATGCAGGCTCCACCGGAGCGCGCCCGGCAGTTCCAGCCGCGCCGATCCGGGCTTATCCGCCTGCGGCCAGCTCAGCACCGCACACGATTCGTCGAGTTCCACCCGCACCTCAGGACCGAAGTGGAAGGCAAGACGGACGTCGTGGCGGCCGCCCTCGATCTCGTCGATGATGTCGATGCTGCGCGATGCGCGATCCAGCAGCACCGAGCGGCGATGCATGGCAGGCGGGTCGAGCGAAGCATAGCCATCGTGTTCCGCGGTCCACCTGGCGATGTCGCCGTCATCGATGACCTCGACCTCGCGGGCATTCGCATGATTCGCCCACATGAACGGACCGCGCTCGGCCGACTGGTTCCGGCCGCCGATTTCGGCGGTGTTGTGCGCGATCGTCGACCGGAAATATGAGCGCCACGCGCGCTCACCGTGGTAGCAGTACGTGCCTGGATCGGCCAGGATGTCGATGCCCGCGTAACGGACCTCGACGGACAGGGCGTCCGCGTGGGCATGCCCGGCGATGCTGAGGTACCCGTGCGGGCCACCGTCACACCGGCACCAGATCTCGTTTGCCCCGCTGGTGCGCAGCAACGTCACTCCGGCGTCGGCGAACCGTGACGGCCGCTGGCCCGGCCTGCCCTCGACATGGCGCCTGGCGTGCGCCACAGCACCGACCAGAACGCTGCCCGCATCCGCCGAGGGCGCCGGCCACCAGTCCAGACGGCCCACCAGCGAATCAGCGAGGGCCAGCAACGACGGCCAGCGATTGGCCGCCGGCGCGTCGAGCAGCAGCCCGCGGCCCTCATCGGAATCACCTTGGCGAGGGGGGCGCAAGCGCTCATCTACCATGGCCGCGGCGCTGTCGGCCATCGCGGACAGCCTGGTCCACGTGACCGGGCTCAGCGGAAAGCCGCTTGCCTCGGCTTCAGCGGCCGCGACGAACCCGAGTTCGGCGACGAAGCACTGATAGTCCGACGCAAGCTCCCGGCCGACACCCGACGGGAAGGTGTTACGGATCAGTTCCCGTTCCAGCAGGAGCGCGGACTTGCGCCGCCATCGCTCGCTCTCGCGAAACCACGGGAAGGCGCAACTCGCCGTCAGTTGCCCCGCGGCTTCGGCTATCACGTGGTTGTTGGCCGAGGAGCCCCGGCTGGGGAACGCGGCGAGGTACTGCTGGTGCCAGCGGATCTGCCGCACCGCGAGCGCATCGCGCTCGAACAAGGCGGACACGCCCGGCCAGTTATCCAGCAGGCGCCGGATCCAGACCAGGCTGATCAGGCGGATTCCGAGTTCGATGCCGCTCGTCCAGTGCACGCCGGACAAGAACGGGTTCTCGCGCCACCAGGAGCGCAGATGATCGGCGACCCGGAGCGCGTATCGCTCGTCCTCGGTCAGGAACCAGGCGGTGGCCAGCAGCGTGAGATGCTGCAGCCGGGACAGCTCCCATACCTGCTTGACGTTGCCGACCTGCTCCTCCGAGCGGTGATCGACGCGGAACGCGTAGCGATCAGGGTCCGACTGCCGGCCGCTCTGCGGGTCGCGGAACCAGTCGGGTCGCTCCAGGTCGGTGCGGAGCAGACCCAGGACCTCCCACTCCCCTTGAAGCAGCCGGTCCGCGGCCTCGAGCACCGGCTTCCTGGCCTCCTCCGGCACCCGCGCGGCGGTGCCCGGCGGCAGCGGCCCGGTGAACGCCAGCTCGCGGTCGGGTACCGGCGCGGCCCGGACCAGCTGCTGGCGGGTCACTTGGCGCGGCGACCAGGCCGCGCGGATCACCTGGTCCCGAAAGCGCCAGGCCAGCTCGGCCGGGGACATCAGCGCCGCCCGGCGAGCGTACCAGCCGAGCCGTGAGGTGACGGCCGCGCTCACACCTGCTCCGGCTTGCCGCTCAGCAGGCTGTCCCGCACCGCGATGGTCGCCCTGGTGGTGGCGGCCAGGGATTCGAGCTGGATCGGCATGGCCGCGCCGGTCAGGCACGCCTCGACGAAGGTGGCCAGCTCGGCGCGCTGTCCCTTGTCCTGGCCGCCCCGGGCCCGGATGGTGTTGTGCCCGCGCCCGGTCCAGACCGTGGCCCGGCGGAAGTTGTCCAGCCGCGCGCTGCGGCCGCCGCCGGTGGCGTCCAGGGTCTCCTTGGGGAAGCGCACGTTGCCGGCGGTGAGGTAGCTGACCACGCCGCTGGCGCCGTTGCCGAACCGCACCGTCACCTGCACGCCGTCGGAATCCGGCCCGCCGACGGCGTACACCTCCTCGGGCAGGCTGTCCGCCCACCAGCTCAGCGTGTCGAGGAAGTGACCGCCCTCGCCGGTGAACCTCGATCCCTCGCCCTCGTTGCGGTACCAGCTATCGGCGGCCAGCGGACCCGCGTTGACCAGGTACCGGGTTACCGCGCCTGAACTGGCCGGGCCGAAGTCGGCCTTCATCTTCGTCAGCATGGGGGCGAAGCGCCGGTTGAACCCCACCATCAGCCGGTCGTTGCCGGTCTTGGCGATTACCTCGCTGATCCGGTCGAGCTCCTCGCCGGTCAGCGCGAGCGGCTTCTCGACGAAGACCGCCTTGCCCGTCTCCAGCGCCCGGCAGACCATGTCCGCGTGGGTGGCGTGGCGGGTCACGACGAAAATCGCATCAAGCGACTCGTCGTCAAGCACGGCCTGGGCGCTGGTGGAGGCGGTAGTGAAGCCGAACCGCCGCTGGGCGTTCACCGCGGAAAGCGACCGGGTGGTCGCGACGTGCGCGAGCTGGACGCCCGGCAGCTGGGCCAGTTGCGGCAGCAGCATGGAGGAGGCGTAATTCCCCGCGCCGATGAAGCCGATGGCCAGGCGCTTGCTCGCCGGTCCGTTCGCCCCCCGCAAGACCCGGGCCGGGTCCGCGGGGACGCTGGCGCGGACCAGGCTGGAGGCCGGCCGGACCAGGCGTTCGGGATCTGGTGCCGGGTACTCGAGCAGGACGCCGACCGCCTTCAGCTCGCCGGACGACAGGTCCGCGTAAACCGAGCTGGCGTCCTGCATCGGGAACGCGCCGGAGATCAGCGTCTCGACCTCGAGGTCCTTGCGCGCCAGCAGGTCAAGGAAGCACTCCAGGTTGCGGCGCTCGGTCCAGCGGACGTAGCCGACGGGGTAGTCCACTCCCTCAAGCTCGTACCGGTCGTCGTACCGGCCCGGCCCGTAGGAGCGGGAGAACCGGACGTCCAGCTCCTTGTCGTAGTAGGCGTTCCAGGGAAGGTCCAGCTTGGTCTTGCCGATGTCGACCACGCGGGCCCGGTCCCTGGCCAGCTTGGCCGCGGTCTCGACCGGCCCGTTGGAGGAGCCGCCCGCGGCCAGGAACACGTGGTCGGCGCCGCGGCCGCTGGTGAGCTCGTCCAGCGAAGCCGCGACGGCGGCCAGGCCCTCGTCGCCGGGTGCCGCGCACAGCACCGCGCCCGCCTGTTCGGCAAGCCGGCATCGTTCGGCGATCATGTCCAGGCCGACGACCCGTACGCCGGCCGCGACCAGCAGCCTGACCACCAGCTGGCCGATCAGGCCGAGGCCGATGACCAGGGAGGTCTCGCCGAGCTGCGGCTCGGCGCGGCGGACGCCCTGCATCGCGATGGCACCGACGGTGGAGAACGCCGCGTGCTCGGGAGCCACGCCCCGCGGCACCGCGGCGCACAGGTTGAGCGGGATCCAGTTGTACTCGGCGTGCAGGGCATACTCGTTACCCGCCGCCGCGACCAGTTGGCCGACCTTGAACTCCTCGGCCCCCGCACCTACTTCGACCACGACGCCGCACAGCGAATAACCCAGCGGGGTGTAGGAGTCGAGCTTGTTCATCACCTTCTTGTAGGTGGCCATCGCGCCCTGCTGCGCCACCGTGTCCAGCACCTTGCGGACCTGGTCCGGCCGGGCCCGCGCCTTACCGACCATGGACAGCTTGGCCTCATGCACCTTCATCATCTCGGTACCGGTGGAGATGAGCGAGAACAGTGACTGCACCAGGACGCCGCCCGGACGGCACACCGGTACGGGTGCGTCCAGGACGATGAGCTCCCCGGACTTGTAATTCTGCGCGATCTGCTTCATCGTGTCCTCGCCGGTCATGCCGCCACGCCCATGGACCGCGCGTTGCGGTACCACAGCTCAAGCGACAGCAGCTGCCATATCTGTTTCGCGTTGTCCTCGCGGCCCGCCCGTTCGTCTTGGATCAGGCGGTTCAGCGCGGCGGACCGGATCATCCCTGAACCGGTCAGTTCGCCGCGGACGAGCATGTCGTTGATTACTTCCTGCAGGTCGTTGCGAACCCAGGCGCGGAGCGGGGCGCTGAAGGAGGCCTTGGGCCGGTAGACGATCTCGCGTGGGAGCCATTGCTCGGCGGCCAGTTTGAGCGCCAGCTTGCCCTGCCGGTTGCGGATCTTGTCCCGGCCCGGGATGGCGAACGCCGCCCGTGCCACCACCGGGTCCACGAACGGCACCCGGACCTCGACCGAGGCCGCCATGCTGGACCGGTCAGAATAGGACAGGTTGAGGCCGGGCAGGAAAAGCCGCGTGTCCGCCAGGCACATCCGGTTGACCTCGTCGTCCAGGTCGTTGTCGGTGTAGATCTCGCGGTGGCTGTCGATCACCCGGTCCACCTGGCCGCGCAGGTCCGGACTCAGCAGCCCGGCCAGGTCGTCCGGGTCGTACAGCGTGTAGCTGCGCCGGAACCTGGGTTCCTCGGGCAATTCTGCGAAGGTCAGGAAGCGCTTGGACCAGCGGGCGTAGCGCAGCCCGCGGCCGCCGACGCGCACCGGGGCACGGTCGACCGCGAGCCGCACGGCCGCCCGGGGCAGCGCGGGCAGCCGGCCATAACGGCTGGCCATCATGCAGGCCAGATGCTTGCGGTACCCGCCGAACAGCTCGTCCGCGCCCATGCCGGACAGGATGACCTTGACCCCCCGCTCACGGGCCGCCTGGCACATGAGCAGCGTGTTGATCGCGGCCGGGTCGCCGATCGGCTCGTCCAGCGCATCCACGATGCGGGGCAGCATGTCCACGATGTCCGGCGAGATCTCGATCTCGTGCAGCTTCACGCCGAATTGCGCGGCGACCTTGCGAGCGTAGACCGCGTCGTCGGGCATCGCCTCCAGCGGCTGGTCCTCGGGCCGGAAGGCGATCGTGTAGGCGTCGATCTCCTGGGCGGCGCGGTGCGCTAGCACGGTCACGATGCTCGAGTCCAGGCCGCCGGACAAGAAGCTGGACACCGGCACGTCCGCGACCAGGTGCGCGGCGACCGAGTCCTCGATGACCCGGGCCAGGTCCGGCGCCGGTCCGGCGGCCGCCTCGCGGGCCACGTCGGCGATGTTCCAGTACCGCTCCACCTGGACGGTGCCGTCGGGGTACAGCCTGGCCCACGAACCGGCCGGGAGCTTGTGCACGCCCTTGATGGCGCAGAACTCTTCGGGCACCCAGTAGTAGAGCATCGACGCGACCAGCGCGCCCGGCTCCATGCGCAGCTCGGACCCGACCGCGGCGGTCAGCGCCTTCAGCTCGGAAGCGAACAGGGCTCCTTCGCCTCTTTGCAGGTAGAACATCGGCTTGATGCCGAACGGGTCACGCGCCAGGACAAGTTGACCCGTCCTGGAATCGGCCAGCGCGAAGGCGAACATGCCGCGGAATCTGGGCAGCGCGTCCGGACCCCAGGCGCGCCACGCCTCGAGTGCTACCTCGGTGTCAGACGTCGTGCTGAAGCTGACGCCGCGGCCGGCCAGCTCGGCCCGGATTTCCTTGTAGTTGTAGAGCTCGCCATTCCAGATGATCGTCAGGCCGTCCTTGGTGATCGGCTGATCGGCCGCGGTGGACAAGTCAATGATGGACAGCCGCAGATGGCCGAGATGAATGCTGACTCGTTCGTCCTCATGAGTCCAGATCCCGCTCGCGTCCGGACCTCGGTGCGCGATCCGGCTGATCATGACGTCGGTCAGCTTGTGACCGTCGGGCTGCTGGTAACAGCCCGCGATCCCGCACATCAGGTCATCGCCCGTTCGGTGGCCGCGCGTTCGCCAAGAACGCGTGCATAGACGCCGAGGTAGGCGTTTTCCTGGTAGTCCCAGGCCAGTTCCTGCTCGACGCGTTCCCTGGCCAGCTTCCCCATCTGCGCACGTCTCGGCGCGTCGTCAAGCAGAGCCACGATGGCCTCGGCGTACTCGTGCTCGTCGTTGGGCCGCGCGTACACCGCGGCGTTGCCCGCGGACACACGCGTTTCCCTGAGGTCGAAGGCGATCACCGGAAGCTCGAAGGCCATGTACTCCATCGTCTTGTTCATCGTGGACACATCGTTGAGCGGATTCTTCGGGTCTGGCGAAAGGCCCACGTCCGCGGTCGACATGATCCGCATCACGAGCTCATCTGGCGCCCGCCCGGTGAACTCCACGTGACCCTGAAGGCCCAGCTCGTCGCGCAGTGCTACCAGATCGTTGAACGAGTCCCCGGAACCGATCAACGTGAAGGCGATGTCGTCGCGGCGAAGCTTGTTAACCACGATGTCGGCCACCCGCACCACGATGTCCACGCCGTCCTGGGGACCCATGACGCCGATATAGGCGACGAGGTGCTTGCGGCCGCGGCGTAGCTCCGGGTCGGGCTCAACGCGCCGCAGCCGCCGCAGGTCCGGCCCGGTGCGGACGACCGTGACCTGGTCGGCCCGCTTGCCGCTGCGCCTGATCGCGACCTCGCGGTAGGAGTCGTTGGTCGCGATCACGTGATCGGCGGCCCGGTGCGTCCTGCGCTCAAGGGCTAGCAGCCCCCGGTAAGGCAGCGTCGGTCCTTCGGGGAAACGAGACCGGTAAAGCTCGGGACAGAGGTCGTGGTGGTCGAATACGAAACGGGTTCCTTCGAGCACGCGAAAGGCCAGGGCCAGCGGCCAGAAGATGTCGGGCGGGTTGCAGGCCTGAATCACGGCGAAGCGCCCGGACCGGCGGGCCCGAAGCGCGCCCCGCGTCGTGGCGAGAAACGAATACACGTACTCGGCGATGAAGCTCGCCTTGCTTCCGCCGGGGGCGTAGGGCCGGTACTTGTACAGCTCCACCGAGTCGATGACCTCGTAGGCCGGGTCGCCCTTCCCCTTCGGGCAGACGACCGCCACCCGGTAGCCGGCCGAGGTCAGCGCCTGGCATTCAAGCCATACCCGCCGGTCGAAGGGGACCGGAAGGTTCTGGACGATGATGAGGAGCCTGGCCGACCGGCGGGTCCCTCGTGCGGGGCCGGCTTTGGTTCGCTCGCTGTGGTGCAGCATGTCCCATAAGAGCACCCAGCAGGCGACAGTGATACCGATGGTGATATATCAGTGGTCGCCGGTGCGCGGTCGCCAGCGACCCTGGCCCACCTGGGGCACGGTCACCGAAGGAACTTGTCGGTGCTGCAGCCCGTTACTCAGTCGCGACGCGAGGGTCTCACTCGTTGAGTATCAAAGCGACCCCCGCATTGCTCTCCTACCAGAGGTGGCAGCGTCCAGCAGAGGCTGGATGAGCGCGGATAGGGAGTCCGGTATGCGTGTGCTGCTGGTCCATAACCGGTACCGCTCAGCCATACCGAGCGGCGAGAACCGCGTGGTGGACCAGGAGAGCGCGGAACTCGCGCGCGCCGGGCACACGGTCAGGCGGTTCGAGAAGGAGAGCGACGAGATCGAGCACTGGCCCGCCGTGCGCAAGGCGACGCTGCCCGCCCGGGTGATCTGGAGCCGCGAGTCTCATCGCGAGCTGACCGCGGCGCTGCATGGATACCGCCCCGACGTCGTCCACATCCACAACACGTTCCCGCTGATCAGCGCGGCTGCGCTGTACGCTTGCCGGGACGCGGCGGTGCCGGTGGTGGCGACTATCCACAACTACCGGCTGATGTGCGCGAGCGGCGATCTCATGCGCGAGGGCGCGATCTGCCACGACTGCATGCACAGGCTGCCGATTCCGGGGGCCGTGCATGGGTGTTACCGGGGATCGCGGGCCGCCACCGCCCCGCTGGTCGTGGCCACCGTCGCCCACCGCAAGGCCTGGCGGTCGCTTGTCTCGGCCTACCTGTTCATCTCGGCAGCCCAGCGGGACCTGCACCTGAGCCTCAAGCTGCCGCCCGGCCGGGTGTTCGTCCGGCACAACATGATTCCCTACCGCGGCATCCAGGTAGCGCCGCGCGATCCGGTGGTGGCCTTCATCGGCCGGCTCGAAGAGGCCAAGGGCGTGCGGCTGCTGATGGCGGCCTGGGACCGTTACCTCGGCTCGTCCGGCGACTCGGAGCTGCGCCTGCTCATCGCCGGGACCGGCTCGCTCGACCGCGAGGTGACGGCCTGGGCGGCGGCGCGCCCCTCCGTCGAGGTTCTCGGGCTCGTTCCGCCCGGCCAGGTCCGGGAGCTGACGTCACGAGCGCGCGCGGTCGTGGTGCCGTCGGTCTGGGAGGAGCCGTTCGGGCTGGTCGTCATCGAGGCCATGGCGGCGGGCACGCCGACGATCGCCGCGGCCCACGGCTCGTTCCCCGAGCTGGTCACGCCGGGAGTCGACGGCGTGCTGGTCCGGCCCGGCGACCCGGACGCGCTCGCCGCGGCCGTGGCCGACGTCGCGGCGCACCCGGAGAGGTACGAGGACTACGGACGGAGCGCCCGCGAGACATACGAGCAGCGGTTCAACCCGGACCACAGCCTCAAGCACCTGATCGAGATCTACAACTTCGCGATTACGCACCCGGTGCGGACGCGGGCCGCCCGCGATAGCCGGGACGCCTTATGGCGCCTGGCGACGGGATAATTCACCCTGACGCACCACCCGCGATACGACAGAATTCGGAGGAACCGATGAGGCTCCAGATCACCGGCAGTCACGGTTCAGGCGGAGCCCGCACGCGATGACCGCGACGCCCAGGCTCACGATCGGGCTTCCGGTCTATAACGGCGAGAGGTATCTCGCCCAGGCGATCGATGCCCTGCTCGGCCAGAGCTACGAGGATTTCGAGCTGATCATCTCGGACAACGCGTCCACCGACGGAACCGCGGAGATCTGCCGGCGCAGCGCACAGCACGATGCGCGGGTCCGCTATATCCGCCAGCCGAAGAACATCGGCCTCGCCCCCAACCACAATGTCGTGGTCGAGGAGGCCAGGGGTGAGCTGTTCAAGTGGGCGGCCAACGACGACCTCTACGCCGGTGACCTGATCGAGCGCTGCGTGCAAGCCCTCGACCAGCATCCTGACGTCGTGCTCGCGCACTGCTGGACAGCGCTCATCGACGGCTCGGGCACGGTGACCCGGGCGTACGAGTACCCGCTGAGCACGTCCTCGCCCCGGGCGCCGGAGCGGTTCCGCAGCCTGCTGTTCGACAGCGGCGGCGACGACGACTACGGCGTGATCAGGACCGATGTTCTGCGCCGCACGGCGATGAAGGAAAGCTACCACCACGCGGATCGCACCATCATCGCCGAACTGGCCCTATACGGACGGTTCTACCAGGTCCCGGACTGGCTTTACTTCCGGCGGGATCATCCTGGGCGGGCCGAGCGGTCACACCCGTCGGTGCGGAGCAGGTGCGCCAACATGGACCCGCGGCGAGCCGACCCATTGCGCCATCCGGCCGTCCGGCTCTACGGCGAGTACGTCTGGGCGTACGTCAGGGCCATCTGGCGCGCGCCGCTTTCCGCCGCGGACAAGCGGGAGTGCTATCAGCACCTGGCCGGGTGGTTCGCCAGCCGGGCACGCCAGGTCCGTTCGGCAGGCGAGGCCCCGCTCCCGCCGCACCTCGAGGGCTCGGTCAGGTCCATCGCCGGCCAGCCCAAGGAGCAGCCGGATTAAGCGGTCGCCTTGACGGCCTATGCGCCGTGCATCGGGAAGGGCTCGCTGGTCTGGCGGCGAAGCATCTCGTCAACGAGGCCAGCAGAAACCAGCTCACGGATCCGGCGCAGCCGGACGAAGCGCGCGGACATGAAGTCGCCGTACGTCAGGCCATTCTCGGTATAGGCGCGGACCAGCTCGTCGACGCCGTCCTGTACCCGCCAGCGCAGGCTCAGGCCGGGGAAGGTCCCGGCCAGCTTGGAGAAGTCGACGCGGTAGTTGCGCAGGTCCGGCCCGGCGTTTTCGGCGAGCGACACCTGTGACCCTGGCACCGCTTCGCGAACCAGGTCAGCAATGTCCTTGACCTGCACGTTGTCCTCGGCGCGGCCGACGTTGAACGCCTCGTCGTGGATCAGCTCACGCGGGGCCTCAAGGACCGCGAGAAACGCCCGGCTGATGTCTTCGATGTGCACCAGCGGCCGCCACGGCGTCCCGTCGCTCTCCAGGCGCACCTGACCGGTCGTCATCGCGACGGCGGTGAGGTTGTTCACGACAATGTCGAGGCGCAACCGCGCAGAGGCGCCGTAGGCGGTGGCGTTGCGGAGGTACGTCGGGCTGAACGCGTCGTCGGCGAGCAGCGATAGGTCGCGCTCGGCCGTCACCTTGGTCTCGCCGTAGGGCGTGACCGGAAACAGTTCCGCGTCTTCGGCCACAGCCTGCGAGCCCGCCGCGCCGTACAGGCTGCACGAGGAGGCGAACAGGAACCGCCCGACGCCGGCCTGCTTCGCGGCCCGGGCCAGGCGTAGCGTCCCGTCGTGATTGATCGAGTAAGTCGCCGCGGGCTTGAGGTCGCCGAGCGGGTCATTGGACAGCGCGGCCAGACAGATCACCGCGTCGTAGCCCGCCAGTTCGCTCGCCTCGACGTCTCTGAGGTCGCGCGGCAGCCGACCGCCGAGATCCTCTGGCGCGGCACCGAGGTCACACCCCTCATACAGGCCGACGTCCAGCCCGTCGACCTGGTGCCCAGCCCCGCGCAGGAACGGGACCAGAACGGCTCCGATGTAGCCGCGATCACCCGCAACGAGAACTCTCATCGTCAGCTCCACAGCTTATTCGAGGGCGAGATTAGACGCGGGCGGCAGCAGTACCAGACCCGACTCATACAAGAGCTATTACCGCTGACCTTGATACATCATCCGGCCGTCGCCGACCTGCCAGGCACTCAGCACATCGGCGGGAGTCCTCGCCCGGGGGAGTCGCTAGTGCAGGTGGAGGCTGTCGGCGTACAGCGCCGCCAAGGCAATCGGAACCCAGCCGCTGTACCATTCGTGCGCCATCGGGGTCGGCGTCTCCGTCGTGTGCTGGATGCCCTCCGACGTCAGCAGCGCGTCATAATCGGCCACGTCCTGCTCGAAGTAGTGGTACCCGCCGATCCAGATCCGGTTGGCCGTCCTGAACGGGGCGGCGTGGGCGGCGAGGAACTCGGGGGTCAGCCGGTAGTTCGCCTGGAAGTTGGCGTCCGTGCCGTAGGAGTCCGACGAGTTGGTCCCGTACTCGTTGTAGGCGTCCATGTCGGCCGGGAAGTCCCAGGAGGCTGCGAGGGTGAACGTGCCTGGGTGCCGCAAGATCAGCGTCTGCGCGCCGATCCCGGACTTGGAGAACCCAATCAGCCAGCTCTGCTCCCTTCCGGTGGTGGACAGGTTGGCCTTCACCCAGGGCGCCAGGTCCATGGACATGAACGTGTCCTCCTGCTGGCTAGCGTCCAGCGGGTCGTCGGCGTACCACGGGTTGATGCTGAACGATGGCTCGATAACCGTGAGGTTGTACTTGTTCTGCAGGCCAAGCGACTGGATGACCTGCAGGCCGTCGCCGAAGGTGGTGCCCTCTCCGGGCTCGACCGGGAGGACGTAGAGGAAGTTGTGCGCGACGCCCGGCGCGGGGTTGCTCGGCTGGAGGACCCGCAGGCCCTGCGGGCCCGGGCCGTCGTCCGGCGAGGTCACCAGATAGTCCCGCACGCCGCTGGCGTCGGTGCCCTGGTACTGCACCTGCAGCCTGGAGTTGCCGCCCGAGCTTGCCGTACAGGTCACTGCGACGCTGGTGATTTTCGCAGTTCTTATCGTCCCGCTGCCGTCGGAGACCGCGCACTCCTTCCGCGCGGGCTGGGTCTTCACCGTCACCGAGTAGTCGGCGCCGCTGGAAAGGTGAGTCGGGAACGTGAAGGAGCCGTTGGCCTTGACGGACAGGTTGTCGCCGACGTTGTCCTGCAGCACCACCGTCCCGGTCAGTCCCGACACCATCCCGCCGACCGAATACGCCGATGTCGCGGCGACGTCGCCGCCGAACCAGTTCGTGATCTCGTTGGCCGCGAAATACATCCAGATGCCGGGGGCGCCGGTCGTGTAGTGCGTGTCGGTCGTCGTGACGACCAGCTCACCGTTCTGGTAGCCGGTGAGGGTCGACCCGACCGCCTGGAGCTGCCATACGTCCGTCGGGTTGATGGTCAGCGGTGCGCTGGCCTTGAGCTCGGTCCACTTCGATGGGCTGTCCATCCGCCAGATCGAGACGGTGTCGGCCGAGTTGCCGTACCACAGGAAGTAGCCCGTGGAGTTGCTGAGCCGGACGCCGATCGCCGGCCCGTAATTGCTGCCCGAGCTGTCGGGGAAGCTAGCCGCCGCGTACTGGTTACTGCTGAATTTATTCGCGCTCCAGTAAGCGCTGTTCACCTTTCCCGCGGATCCGGGCTGCGCCGTGTCATTCACGATTTGCGGTGCGACGGTGCCGCTGACGGTCGTCCAGTCAGAACCGAGCCCGCCGTCCACCTGGTTGAAATTGTCCGACACCGTCGCCGTGCCTGCGCCCGGCTGAAAGAACGGCAGCGCCAGCAATCCGAGGAGAAACAGCAGCACCGATCCGCCGCACACTATTTTGAGTACGGTGCGCCGTCTCAATGCGCCTGGCCGCGCCAAGCCCCGGAACCCGCACACGGTACGGTTCTCCCTACGCAGACCCCCAACTCAACCTGCAATCCGGCGGATACTACCTTGACCTAGCCGGCGATGCAACGCCTTCTTACCCGGTCTGCGACCATACGTCTGGTTAACGAGTCCGTTGGGTGCTGGACCCGTGCCGGACGGATCGACGCTACACTACAGATCGTAGTTTTCAGTTACTCTACGTGTGAACACGCTTCGAGCCGCTCGCCGCGGCGGTGCCGGAGCGTGTCCGCGAACTCGCACACCAGGTGCCACTGTCGTGGTGTACGCTCCCGGGAACAGAGTTGATGCAGTCGCTCCTGAGCCGCGCTTGACTATGCGGGGTTCGCGAGATCGGGCGAAGGCAAAACGTAAGGGCCCAACCCGTCCAAACCGGTGAGACCCCAGGCGTGTGGCAAGAATCGGCAGATCTTGATGTCGGCGGAGGGGTGCGCGATGGACGGTGGTGCGACCGAGCCCGACGGCGAGGACATCCTCACTGACGTGTGCGTGGTCGGCGCCGGCCCGGCCGGCCTCACCCTCGCCCGCGAGCTAGGCGCGAGGGGCGTGCATGTCTGCGTCCTGGAGAGCGGTGGACTCGAGTTCGAGCCGGACGTGCAGGCTCAGAGTCAGGGCGAGAGCGACGGATACCCGATCGAGCGACTGGACCGCTGCCGGGCGCGCGGGTTCGGCGGGACGCTGCTGCACCCGGACATCATGGCGGCGGGCAACGGGTGGGCGGCGCGAGCCTTCGACCCCATCGACTTCGAGGTACGCGAGGGGCTGCGTGACGTGGGATGGCCGTTCCCGCGTGAGCATCTCGACAGCTACTACGCCCGGGCCGCCGAGGCGTGCGGCCGCGTTCCGTTCGACGAAGCGGCCAAACTGTGGATGGCAAAGACGTCCGAGCTCGGTCAGTCCTTGGTCAAGAGTGAGCTCGAGTCGGCCGTCTTCCAGTTCCGGACGCCTGACCACCTGCAGATGTGGAATCTTCTCAGCGCCTTGCCGAACGTTCGCATCTTCCTGCACACGCGTGCGGTGGAGGTAGTGACCGACTCATCTGGTGGCCACATTGAACGCATCGTCGGGGTCCGCGGAAGCCGGGAACGCGTCGTCATACGCCCCTTGCAGGTGGTGTTCGCCACCGGTGGAATCGAGAACGCTCGTCTGCTCCTAACCGCGAACCACGGGCGTGGTCTGGGAAACGAGCACGACCTCGTCGGTCGTCACTTCGCCGAGCGGCTCGCGATCCATGGCGGTCATGTTGTGCTGTCCGATTTGGCCCCGATCCAGGAGCTCGTGTCGTTCTATCGTCCGGCAGGCGAGGCGATCGGCGGTGGGCTTCGCGTCCCTGACGCCGTCCAGCGCGACCTAGGCCTCCTGAACTGCTCCTTCTATCTGGTGCCGCGACCCAAGCCCGTGACGAGCACAGCCGTGCGATCGCTGGCGACCCTGGGCAAGGCTCGGTGGCGTCGGCCGGCGATCGGTGCCCTCGGTCGCCACCTGCGAAACGTGCTGGCCAGCCCTCCCGCACTAGCCGACATCGCGCTCGGCAGGATCATGTCGCGGCCTCGCGTGCTGGTCCTGCGCGCCGACGGCGAGCAGGCCCCCAACCCCGAGTCTCGCGTGCGGTTGGGGTCTCGTCGTGACGACCTCGGAATACCGGTTGCGCGCGTGACGTGGCGCATCACCGACCATGATTTCGCTTCCATGAAGGCGTCAGCACAAGTGCTCAACCACACCCTGCAGGCACTGGGTCTCGGTTTCGTTGAGTGGACCGCGGACCCGCGCACCACGCTGGTGGAGGGCAGCCATCACCATTTTGGTACGACGAGGATGCACACGGATCCGGCCAGGGGCGTCGTGGACCCGGTCTGCAAAGTGCACTCCGTCGACAACCTCTATATAGCAGGAAGCTCGGTGTTCCCGACCTACGGAGCCTCCAACCCAACGTTGACGATCATCGCCCTATCGATCCGCCTGGCCGACCACCTCCGCGAGATTCTCGGGCGTATCTGAGCCGGCGAAGGCACCCGCGCGCGGACATGGCGCTGGCCCTGGCGATCCTTGGAGCGCCGTATCACCACGGCCGGTTCGCTGCTCTCCTATGACGGGCTCCCTGAGCGAGGGAGAATCAGGCATCCAGCGGCGCGAGGTGACACGGTGATGGTCGACGGGGCGGCGGAAGCGATCGCCAAGCGGCGGAGGCACGCGTGAGGATCCTCGTAACCGGCGGCGCGGGATTCATCGGATCCCATACCTGCGACCGGCTGCTCGCCCTCGGGCATCAGGTTGTGATCCTGGACGCCCTGACTCCCCCGGTGCACCGGGATGGGAAGCCGATGTACCTGAGCCCGGGCGCCGAGTTCTACCAGGGCGACACCCGCAACCGGGACCTGCTGGTGAACCTGCTGCGGCGGGTCGATGCCGTCTACCACTTCGCCGCCTACCAGGACTACCTGCCGGACTTCTCCCGGTTCTCTGACGTGAACGTGGTCTCGACCGCCCTGATCTACGAGATCATCGTGGCCGAGCGCCTGGACCTGGCCCGTGTCGTGGTGGCATCATCCCAGTCGGCAATGGGCGAGGGGCTCTACTGGTGCCCGTCCGACGGGGAGCAACTGCCGGGAATGCGACCAGAGAGCGCGCTGGCCGCGGGTCGATGGGACATTCCCTGCCCGGTCTGCGGCGGGCCGCTGGAGATGCGGGCCACACCAGAGCGGGTCTCCAACCCCCAGAACGCATACGGCATGTCAAAGCTCGGCGAGGAGATGGTCGCCATCAACCTCGGCCGGCGGTACGGCATCCCGACCGTGGCCTTGCGCTACAGCATCGTGCAGGGCCCGCGGCAATCCGTCTACAACGCTTATTCCGGCGCGTGCCGTATCTTCTGCCTCAGCTATCTGCAAGGAATGGCGCCCACCCTTTATGAGGACGGCGGGGCCATCCGCGACTACGTCAACATCGACGACGTGGTGGACGCCAACGTGCTGGTGCTTGAGGATGACAGGGCCGCCGGGCGGGTCTTCAATGTCGGCGGCGGCACGGCCGTTACCACGCGGGAATTCGCGGATATCGTGATGCGCCAGTACGGGTCTGCCGAACCTGGGTCGGTCACCGGCGAATACCGCTTCGGTGACACCCGCCACATCCTCTCGGACATCGGCGCCCTGCGGGCGGTCGGCTGGCAGCCTCGGCGCACGCCAGCCGACTCGGTCGCGGCGTATAGCGCCTGGCTCAAGGGGATCGACGGCCTTGATGGTGTGCTTGTGCAGGCGAACGCGCGGATGCGCGCCCTGGGGGTAGTGAGGAAGGCTGGCGTATGAAGGCCTTCCTGCTCGCCGCGGGAGTGGGCAGCCGGCTAAGACCGATCACCGACACGATCCCGAAGTGCATGGTGCCGATTGACGGGCGGCCCCTGCTGGACATCTGGCTTGACGCCTTCGACCGGGCGGGCGTCGACGAGGTACTGGTCAACCTTCACTACCTGCCGGACGTGGTGCGTGATCACGTCGCGGCCCGGACCGGCCCGCCGGCTGTCCGCACGTCCTTCGAGCCGGAACTGCTGGGCAGCGCAGGAACCCTCATCGCCAACCGGGACTGGGTCGACGGGGACGAGTCGTTCCTGGCCTGCTACGCCGATAACCTCACGGACTTCGATCTGCGATCGCTGGTGCAGGCCCACGCGGAACATGACGCGATCGCGACGTGGACGGTGTTCCATTCCGAACGGCCGTGGGCGGGGGGTGTCGTGGAACTCGACGGGGACCGGGTCGTCGGGTTCGTGGAGAAACCAGCCGACCCGGTTTCCGACCTGACCAATGCCGGCATGTACGCCTTCCATCCGAGCGTGCTTGGTGAGATCGATGGCGTGCCACCGAAGGACATCGGCTTCGACTTGCTGCCCCGGCTGGTCGGCCGAGCGCGTGCGGTGCTGGTGGAGGGGTACTTCCGCGACATCGGCACGGTCGACGCGTACCAGCGAGCCAGGAAGGAGTGGCCCACCAGGGCACTGAGATGATCATCAGCCAGACACCACTGCGGATCGGACTGCTCGGCGGGGGGACCGACCTGCCTGGCTACTACCGGGAGCACGGCGGCCGCGTCCTCAACTGCGCGCTCGACAAGTACGTATACGTGATCGTCAAGGAGCGGTTCGACGACGCCATCTACGTCAACTACTCCAAGAAGGAGATCGTTTCGCGAGTCGACGACCTCGAGCACGAGTTGGTGCGAGAAGCCATGCACATGGCGGGCGTGGCGAACGGAGTCGAGATCACGACCTTGGCCGACATCCCCTCCGGGGGCTCTGGCCTCGGGTCTTCGTCCGCGGTCACCGTTGGCTTGCTGCAGGCGTTGTTCGCCTACCAGGGACGACAGGTCGCGGCCGAAGAGCTTGCCGAGCGGGCATGCACGATCGAGATCGAGCGCTGCCGGAAGCCCATCGGCAAGCAGGACCAGTACATTGCCGCGCTTGGCGGGATCCGCGACATCCGGTTCGGGCCAGGAGACGAAGTAGTGGCCCAGGAACTAGGGCTGTCCGCGGCCGGGCGCCGGGCGCTTCAGCAGCAGATCATGCTGTTCTATACCGGCGTAACCCGGAGCGCGGACTCGATTCTGGTCGAGCAGCGCGCGAACATCGAGTCGACCCGACCCCAGCTCGACCTCCTTCGTGACCTTGCGGGCTTCGCCGCCGACCGGCTGCGCAACGGCGACGTGGACGCGATCGGCCCCGCGATGCGCGAGAGCTGGGAGGCAAAGCGGAGGCTCGCCACCGGGGTTTCCAACGACGAGATTGACGCCTCGGTCGCCAAGGCGCTTGGCGCCGGTGCGGCTGGCGCGAAGCTGACCGGAGCCGGCGGCGGTGGCTTCTTGCTCGTCATCTGTTCTCCCGAGCATCAGCGCAGCGTACGCGAGAGCCTGGACGGCATGCGGGAATTGCCGGTGAAGCTGGATCGTCTAGGGTCGCGTATTGTCCTTAATATGCAGCGTGACATCTGGTGCTAATGCGTTTTGCGGTTCGGGATGCGGCTGAGGGAAAGATGAGATTCGAGACCGCACAGGGGGCTCGCTGGTGGCCGTAGCGGTGCGAAGGATACCGGCCGCGCTGTCCTGGAGTATGGTCCGCCAGGCGAGCCGCCGCATCAGCTGGGGTATCGCGGATCAGGGCATGTCCAGCCTGACGAACTTCCTGCTGAGCATATCCGTCGCCCGCACGCTGGGCGCCGCGCAATTCGGCGCCTTCAGCCTGGCCTACGTGACCTACGGGCTGGCGGTCAACGCGTCACGCGGTCTTTCTATCGAGCCGCTCCTGATCAGGTTCAGCGGCACGATGCCGCCGACCTGGCGGCGCGCCACCGCGCGCTGCACGGGCACTGCGCTGCTGGTGGGCCTGGTCACCGGGACCTGCGCGCTTGCGGCAGGACGGCTGGTCGGCGGCACGACCGGGCTCGCCTTTCTCGGCCTCGGCCTGGCGTTGCCTGGGCTGATGCTGCAAGACAGCTGGCGCTACGCGTTTTTCGCGGTGGGACGCGGCCAGCATGCCTTCATCAACGACACGATCTGGGCCGTGGTCCTGCTTCCCTCGCTGGTGATCCTGCGGATCACCGGCCACGCCAACGTCTTCTGGTTCGTCATCGCGTGGGGCGCAGGAGCGGCCGTCGGGGCCGCCGTCGCACCGCTGCAGGCCCGGGTCATGCCGAACCTGGCCGGCGCGACTGAATGGCTGTCGCGGCACCGCGACCTCGGCCCCCGTTACCTGGTGGAGAACACCGGAGGTAACGTCGGCTCCACGCTGCGGATCTACGCTGTTTCTTCCCTCTTGGGCATCACCGATGTCGGCTACGTCCAGGCGGCCAACACGCTCATGGGCCCGCTTAACATCGTCTTCTCCGGCATTGGCCTGATCACATTGCCGGAAGCGGCCAAGCTCCAGCGTCGCTCGCCGCGGCGTCTGCCTCTTTTCTGCGCGGCCGTCAGCGCCGCGCTCACCGTGCTAGGGCTGGTGTTCGGAGCGGTACTGCTGGTGGCGCTCCCCAGAGGACTAGGGCACCTCATGCTGGGCCGGATATGGCAGCCGACCTATCCGCTGGTGCTGCCGGCGACGCTTGCCGTCATGGCCAGCTGCGCTACCACCGGAGCGTACCTGGGCCTGCACGCGCTGGGTGCCGCGCGCCGGAGCATGCACGCCGTGCTCGTGACCTCGGCCCTCATCGTGGCCTTTTCCGTCGTGGGAGCCGAAACCGGAGGCGCGCTCGGGACAATGCGTTATTTTGCGGCCGCATCATGGGTCGGCACGCTGGTGTGCTGGTGGCAGTTGCGGCGGGGCCTGCACGACTCGGGCACCGTCCCCGCATGGCTGTGGCCCGGCCGGGCGGCGGGGCACCAGTCCGGCTCCCCCAGCTCCTCGTAGCGATCGGCCGCACCGGTAAGGCCAGGGTGGTTTCGAGTAGTATGGTACGGTTTTAGGCCGACAAGCTGGACAATTTCAGGGATTTCCCGGACGGCTTACCGGGGGAGATATACGGTGTCGTGATATGACGCGATCGAGGCATCGATCTGGACGCCGAGTAAGCGCTTGGCGACCGTTGGTATTCATGCTGCCAATCACGATTTCCATAGCCGGAGTATTGTTTGCGGCCGGCCCGCGCGATGTGCTTGCGACGGTGTCGAATACGGTGACCCACACGGTGCGGCATAGGCCCGGCCCTACCCAACCGTCATACAGCCTGTCCCCGTGGTGTCATAAGCAGATGTGCCCGTCACAGCAGCCGACTCGCACTCTGAAAGTGACCAATACACCAACACCGGATGACCCGCCGACGACCGTCGTGCCCGTGATTACCACTTCCTCGCCGAGCCTGACGCCGACCCTCGCGCCGACGCCGACCTTCACCCCGACGCCCACCCCTACGCCGACGCCGACGCCGACGCCGACTTCTGGGTCGACTGCGACGGCCGCGTCGTGCACGACCAGTGCGGCCAGCGGAAGCTGCGGCCCGTATAACTACGCGCAGATATCAGGCATTAACGGCGACGTGACCGTCGGAAACAACGTGTGGAGCCCGATCTCAGGATGGTCGCAGACCCTGACCGCCGATAACCCCGGCGACTGGTCCGTCACCGCGAACATGCCCGCCGGCAACACCGCGGTCGTCTCCTACCCGAACGTCGGCACCACCGTGCCGTGGCTACCCAACACAGACGTCAACCCGGACCTGTCGTCCTGGTCCTCCATGTACTCATCCTGGAACGTGAACATCGCCGGCGACGCCAACAGCGGCTCCATCGGCGAAGCCGGATACGACATCTGGCTGAACAACTGGAACAACGAAGTGATGATCCAGACCGACTTCGTCGGAGATTCCCTCCGCCCCCGCTGCGACGCCAACGGCGACGTCATCGCATCGGCCTCCTTCGGCGGCTCAGACGGCGTACCCGTGCAGAGCTGGAACCTGTGCCAGTTCGGCTCCGAGCTCATCTGGCAGCTCCCCACCGGAACCAACGACCCGTCCGGCAGCGTCGACGTCATGGCCATGCTCACCTGGCTGGAAACCCACGGGAACGGCAACTACCTGCCCGCCAGCTCCACCCTCACCGGCCTCAGCTTCGGCTTCGAGATCTGCTCCACCGGCAAGCAGAACGAAACCTTCCAGCTCAACAGCTTCACCCTCACCGCCACCCCCAGCTAACGGCGGCCTTACTTGCGGATGCCCGCGAAGACTCCCAGCGGCACGACAGACGCGGTAAGCAGCGACGCCGCCACGGTGAGATGGAGGAGATACGTCGAGACGTCGGTGAAGGAGTCCTCGGTAAACGAGGCGATCGTGCAGTAGGTCAGGAGGAACAAGGTGAGGGCGCGCCGTATGCCGCTTGGCTGGAAGAAGGCGGTCACGATCAGCCACACCAGGATCGCGGCGCAGACCACCACCCCGAAGAGCCCTTCCTGCATGTAGCCGGATAGCCAGTTACTGTCGATGGGGAGCCCATCGACGCTCGCGTTGGACAAGCCGAATCCGAATATCTCCTCGAACTTGGTCCGCGGCGTGTTGAGGACGAGGGCCCAGAAGTTCGTCCGGCCGGTCAAGGAGGTCAGGCCTTTTGAATTCTCGCCACGCTCCAGGTAGGTCAGCACGATGCCGGACGCCGAAATGACCCCGACCGACACGACGGCGGCACCCGTCGCGAAGAGCTTCCGCACCCGCGTGTTGCTGGCGAACAGGCTCAGGCCAGCGACGATAACGCCCACCACCAGGCCCACCAGTGCGGTCCTGGTATGCGTGAGGAGGAGGATGGCCACGGCGAAGGTAACGCCGACCACGGTGGCACGACCGCTCACCAGGCGGCCGAACCAGAGCACGACCGTCAGCCCGGCCGCCACCGCCGCGTACTGGGCCACCTGCGTGGGCAGCATCGGCCAGATGATCCCTTCGAGCCTGCCGTCGTAAGAGGTGGCGTGATGGTGGGCAATCAGGAAGCCGAGCATCACCGAGGCCAGCGCCACGTAGAGGCAGCGAAGCTGACACCGCAGGAGAAGCATGTCGTCTCGGCCCCAGAAGGGCGTCAGCAGCCAGAGCCCGACCACGAACTCGGCGAGCCTGAAGGTCCGGAAGGCATCGCCAAGGTGGGGTGCTGCCGTGGCGGTCACCACCGTGTCAACGACGAGCAGGCTCACGAGGCAGAGGAACACGTTCGGGCGCAGCCTGAGCTTCGGGTTCGCGGTCAGTGCCACCAGGAGCGCCAGCGGCAGGGCACCTTGTGAGGCCGCCTTGCCGACGTGAGAAGGCACGTGGATGAGACCGCCAGGGATATAGGTCAGGGTATTGAAGAACAGCAGCGCCCAGGCGGCGCCGACCCTGCGCCGGACAGAACGATCACGCGCCTCAGCCAGGTCCAGCGACGTTACGCCCGGCTGGCGCCGGAGTGCGATGGCGGACATCAGCTATGACCCTGGAGTGAATCGGTCACGGCGACCTTCATCCGTCTCACCTCGCTGTGCTGGCTGAGCGCTCGCTCGGGAGAGCCCTTACATAAGAGCGTCGAGCGTACCGTGATAATACGGGCGAACGCTTGCTGGTGCCGCGCGCAGGTACCCCCGCCTGCGCCGCTGAGCAACGAACTATCGCGTCGTTGTATCAGGGCGAGGGCGCGGTGAATCCTGTGTGGTGCGAGGACTGTCTCGGCTGGCGTCTGGACCCGTGCGGAGAGGTAAGGAGCACGATCTACCGTGAAGGCTTACGTCATCAACTTGGCTCGGTCCCGCGACCGGCGGGCGCACATTACTGCCGAGTTGAACAAGACCGGCATGGACTACGAAATCCTGACCGCCATAGATGGGCACGAGGTAGACCTGACCGACCGCAGCATCGTCGATCCTGCGCTCACGTACATGACGCAATTTCTGGCCGGCACGACCGGGGCCGCACTGAGCCATCTGAGTGCCTATAAGAAAATGGTCGAGGATGGGCTGGATAAAGCACTGGTGCTGGAGGACGACGTCGTGCTGCCTGCCGACCTGGCGAGTCTGGCCGACGCCGTGGCCGATCAGCTAACCGGCGCGGAAGTGGCGCTGCTCAGCTACGGTAGTAATCGCTCATGCAGGCTGAGCCGAGAGGGCTCGACAGAGCTCCCGTCAGAACGACTCCTCGCACTGCCCATCGAGATTCGCCTGGTCGTCAGCGGAGGCGCCTACATCATCACGCGCGAGGCATGCGATAGGCTCATCAAATTCATAATGCCGGTACGGGTGAACCCTGACGACTGGTGGTACTTCTACAGAGAAGGCGCTCTCGACCGAGTGCGGTGCGTCGTGCCGATGCCGGTTCACAAGGAGTCCAAGCTTATCTCGACGCTGGGGTCCTATTCGCTAGGGCGCAGCAGCCTTAAGGGCCGCCTGGCCTGGTCACTCGTGCGCTCCAAGATCCCGATCTTGCATCAGGTGCTGAACCGCCGCAGACAGCGCATTCACGATCAGTGGACGAACCAAGAACTCGTCGACATACCGTTCATAGAGAAGCCGTCCAGGCTGGACTAGGCGCGGGGCCTCGTCAAAGTCACGGCACGCGATCACGAACCCGTACGCTTGGCGCAGATAAAGAAGTACTCCACCGCCAGTACCGGGCTAATAATCGGGACATTGAAGTTAATGTACCTGTTGGCCGCCTTGATGACTTTACGCTTAGGCTCGGAATGCTGCCAGTTGTGCGAGGTCGGGAAGGACCTCTTAATCTCGAAGTACTGCGCGAGATTCTGGCGGAAGTCAGGCAGGGCCTGCACGTTGCTGTAGGGCCAGTACACGCTCTTGTTGCGATGGCCGAAGTTGACGTACGACACGATAAATGTACCGTCGTCATTCAGGAGCTGAGAGATCTCGGCAAATTTCTGCTCCTGGAAGGTGCCCACGTATTCAAAGACACCCTGGGCGATGACAATGTCGAAGCGCTTGTCATCGAACCGGATTGGCGCCTCGAGGAAGTCGGCCTCGAGCAGATTTGGTGCCGGGTCATGTATGGCGATATCGATACCGTAGTACTGTATATTTGGCCGGAGCAGGGGCATCAGAGCCGCGGGCCCGCAGCCGACGTCGAGCAGCGTGGACCTGTTGTCCCCGGCCAGTCCGTTGACGATTCGCGCGGCCTTCTCAAGGCGAAAGTGCGGCCGGCTGTACTTCAGGTTCTCCTCGCTCCAGAAGTCCTTCTTATGGAGCGTGGTGCCGACGCTTTCCCCGGAAGCGAGGTTCTCGCCGCCTGCCTGGTCGTTCATCAAAGCTTCTCCTTGGAAAGATCCGTGCGGGCACGCTTGTGTTCGGCCGCGGCCGCATCTGGTCCGGCGGACGGGAAGAGCAAGGCGGACAGCGTAGCGAATTGCTGGTTGAGAAGTCGCGCGTTCTCCGCGGTACGCTCGATGATCATCTGGTGTACCTGAGCTGACCGGCTTTCCAGTTCGGTAAACTGCTCGATCAGCCGGTCAGCATCCACCGAATTGGCGGATTGGCAGAACTCGGCCAGGCCCACCTCTTCCATCAGCGCACCGAACTTCGCGGAGTAACCAACCGACACGGTTGGCTTCGCCAGCTTCAGCGCGCACAGGACGTTGTGGAAGCGGGAGGCCACGATGGTGTCGACCGACGCTATCTGCCGCATCAGCTCACCGAGAGAGGACACCGGCTCGGCGATGATCTGGGCTGGGGCGAGCTGCGGCCGGCGGGCGCGTACGTCGGCGATGACCTCGCGCATGATGGGTTCGTCATGTACGTCCGTCGTGAACAGCCGTACCGAGCGGCCGTTGTCCACCAGCCACAGGATAAAGGTCTTCATGTTCGCAACGTAAGAAGCATGCAGCCGATCCGCCTGGTCACGCTCGTCGTTGCTGCCGTTAAAGTCCATAACGCCTACGCCGACCATTCCGGGGATGGCCGCGACATCGCGCGGGACCGGCAGCGCGAAGGCCAGATCGGGATAGACGGGGTCGGCTGAGGTATCCAGGCCCATTCGCCGCATCGCGTCCTTCGAGAAGACGTCTCGGTAGGACCGGTAATATGCGAGCCGGGCCGCCGCGGTGACCAGGCGCCGGGCAAGCGGCTGACGGATGTCGCTCGCCCCCACGCTCACCAGCGCGACCTTGGTCCCGAACATCCTGCCGAACGCGGAAACGAGGAACATCGAGTACGGGGTGTGCCACGGCCGCAGCGGAAGGGCGGTCTCGAGCACACCCATGCCCGGCACCATCACGACATCGTGCCGACGGACCCACGTGCCTATGCGAACCGCGTCGATCATCATCCCGAGCGGAACCATCAGGCCCTTGGCGACGAGCCCGATCTTGCCCGGCGCGGCCTGAGCTTCCGTGTTGTACCAGCGAATACGGGTCGCCGGAACGCCGTAGCGCGCCGTCATCTGGTCTGTTCCTGTGCACAGGAAATCCAGGATCGCGCCGGGGTACTCCGCGCCGAGCCAGTCGAGCACGGCCTCGAGCGAGCCGTCGTTACCGAGATTGCCTTGGCCCAAAAGGCCGACCAGGCCCACCCTGGGTGCGAAGGCCATCGCGCGAGTGCGTCTCTTGGCGTCACGAAGCACGGTCACCATTACCTTTTCGCCCAGCCTTCCATGCGATTCCGGCAGCCTCTCACCTTAGGGTCCGCTGGATCGGCAACTAGTCGCCATCCTCGATACAAGACCTGCAGCGGTTCCGTGGTGATACATCCAGGTGCGGACGGTTGGCTGCCATATTTTTAGAACACGCTGGCCGAGATCGCGTCGGCGCTCATCCGCGATTGGCGGATGTACTGCGCCAGGGCATGCATGACGGCTTGGTGCAAGTCCTCGATGACGCCGTAGTTCGCGCAGTCGACATGAATGCTTACCTCGGCCTCTGACTTAGCGGCGCCGCCCTCGAAGCCGGTGACCGCGATGGTGCGCACACCGTTGTCCCGAGCCCAGGTCACCGCCCGTACAATGTTGGCCGAGCGGCCTGACGACGAGACCGCTACGAGGACGTCGCCCGGCCGGGAATGAGCCTGGAGCTGGTACACGAAGACGTTCTCGTACCCCATGTCGTTGGCTATCGCGGTCAGCAGCTCCACGTTGGTGCTGAGGCTCTGCACATGGGGGGTCAGATCGGTGGCTGTCCGGACGCCCTTCACGTGGTCGCATTGCATGTGGTTCGCGATCGACGCCGATCCTCCATTGCCGCACGAGAATATCCGGGCGCCGCGCGTATAGGCCTCAAGGAGGATGGCCGCCGCGCGGTCGAACATGACCGGGTCGATCGTCTTAGCGGCCCGCGAGATCTCATCCGCGTAGGCGTCGAGATATGACGCCGCGTTCGCGTACGGTGCCGCCGGGAATTTCACCGGGCGATCCGCTCGAGGATGAACGGGGCCGCGGCGGCCAGGCTCGGGAACGACCAGGCACCTGGGCAATCGCCGGCTCCCACGTAGATGGCCGATGCACCGACCGCCTCCGCGAGGCCGATGTCTTCCGGACGGTCGCCCACGACCCACGACGCCGCCAGGTCGAGGTTCAGCGCGGCCTCGGCCGCCTTCGCCATACCCGGCCTCGGCTTGCGGTCCTCGCTCGTCCGGGCAAACGCCTGCACGACCCCCTCAGGATGGTAGGGACAGTAGACGAACAGGTCGACGTACGCCCCGTGCTGCTCCGCGAGGTACTTGGCGATGTGATCGTGCACCCGGTCCACGTCGTCGATCCCGTAGAGGCCCCGGGCGACACCCGCCTGATTAGTCACGACCGCGACCGGAATGCTGGCCCGGTTGAACCTGGCGATCGCCTCTGCTGCCCCTTCGATGAACTCAACCCGGTCGACCGTGCCCACGTATCCGTGATCGACGATGATCGTGCCGTCACGATCAAGGAGGATGCCCGGCCGCGAACGCGGGCTTCGCACCCCAGGCACCGCGTCACCTGGGCCGGCCGCACCGGCCTCCGTCACGCCCCCTCGCCTGGGTCGCTCGAGCCCGGGGCACCGAATACGAGCATCGCATCGGCCGGAGGCGCGCCGAACAGGTCGACGACGGTCCGCTCGTCGAAGCTGCCCTCATCGGCGACGTTGATGAAGTCCCTGATCGCCGTGCCGGTGCAGTACGCGTCCACGAGGCGGGCGCCGCGGCCGGCCAGCAGGTCGGGCACGTCGACCGTGCGGAAGTCGACGCTGTACCTGGCCCGCCCGGAGGTATTGGGGATCGAGGCGTGCAGCTGGTTGCCCGAGAACAGCAGCACCTCGCCGGGCGCGGGCAAGATGACCAGCTCCTGCTCGGCCTTGTGGTCAACCGCCCCGGGGCGGGACTGCACCTCACGGGTGACCCCGGTCGCCGTGGTGAGCCGGCTGGCGTTGTTCTGGTAGTAGTCGAAGCCGCCTGACGTATTCGGTACCGCCCGGCCGAAGCTCGCCAGGTCGAAGCTCATCGCATTGTCTTCCCGGACGGGAAAGATGGGAAGCCACCAGTTGATCTGCTGGCCCGGCGCGCTGTACCAGGTATCGCGATGCCAGGGGAAGGCAAAGGCGACGCCCGTGGTCAGGTGGCCGACCGGGAAGGACGTCCGCGGCTTGGGCAGGTCGAAGTGTGTCTCCGCCGCCGCGAAGCCCGCCTCCTCGACGATCGCCCGGACCATCTTCTTCGACTGGTCGGAGTGGATGAAGCGGGGCTTCCACGTACTCAGGATCTTGGCCATCTCCGGCGGGTCGATGTACTCATGAACGTGTTCCGGGTCGTGCGGCTTGAACAGCTCGGTGAGTTCCTCGCGGGTGTAGTCCACGAAATCCCTGAGCGCCTGCAGCCGGGTCAGGGTCACCAGGTTCCCCGCATACAGCTGCTGCCGCAGATCGGCTCCCGGCACGTTCGGGTCGATGACTATGTTCATGACAGATCTCTCTCCTGGGGAGCCCCGGGCCCGAACGCCACGGGCACGATTACTGCCTTCGCACACCTGAACGCCTCGGCGTAGCGTGCCCGGCACTCCATGCCGCGCAATCTCGCCAGGCCGAGGAATACCTCGTCGTCCCACCAGTCACGGGTCCGCTGCGAAGCGAAGCACTTGTTCAGCAGTTCCACCTTGCGCTGGGCCGTGTCGGCGGACATCGGGACGTACATCGAAGGTCGGCTCATGTCGCCGTCCCACTTCGGGATCTCGTAGGCGAGATAGAGTTGATCGCGGAAGACGGTGAGCACGAGCTCGCCGACGGTCCGGTGATCCTGGTGCGCATCGTCGGACGAGGGCGCGATGATGAGGTCGGGCGAGCACGATCGCGCCACGTCCTCGAGGATCTCCTTCACGCTCCCCCAGGCCGCGGGTAGCCGGCCTTCGGGCAGGTCGAACAGGTCGACGGTGAGGTCGGCGCCGGGCATGAACGAGTGCGCCGCGGCCCGCGCCTCCTGGTGACGTCCGGGTGTGCCCGTCAGGACGACGTAACGCGCTCGCAGGTCTGTGCTGGCTAGGCCGAGAAGCAGCCCGCCGGCGCCGATCTCGATGTCGTCTGGATGCGCGCCGATCGCGAGCACAGAAAGCGGCCCGCCAGATGACGCGCGCAGAGGTAGCGACAGCATGACCGCTGGCCGTTACGCCGACGGCGCGGTCGCGGACGGATCCGACTCGGGCGCGACGTTCTTGGCTACACCTGAGCGTTCAGGGTCCCAGATCATCCACGGGCAATGACCGCGGTAGTACATGTCCTCGAGCTGGGCCCGCTCCTTCACCGTGTCGGCGGGGGACCAGTAGCCCTTGTGGGCGTAGGCCAGCACGCGACGCTGCGCGATCAGCCGCGGCAGCGCGTCTTCCACGAGGTCCTCGCCCTCGTTGAGATAGTCGAAGATCTCATTGCGGAGCACGAAATAGCCGCCGTTCTCCCACTGGCGCAGGTCGCGGACGGGCGTGACCTGCGTGATAAGCCCGTCTTCTGCCACGTCGACCACGTGGTGCGAGGACTGGGGCGGCACCGCGAGCAGGCTGGCCACGGCGTTGCTCGCCTCGAACCGCGCGACCATGTCCGGCAGCGACGCGTCGGTGAAGACATCCGCGTAGTTGGCGAGGAACATAGGCTCGTCGTCGACGAACCGGCGGACCCGGCGCAGTCGCTCGCCGATGGCGGAGTTCAGGCCGGTGTCGACGAAGGTGATCCGCCAGTCTGAGATGTCGGTCCTGAAGAGCGTCACCTCACGCGCCGCGCCTTCGAGCACGAAGTCGTTCGATCTGGTCTCGTCGTAGTTAAGGAAGAAATCCTTAACATAGGATGCGCCGTAGCCCAGGCAGAGAATAAAATCGGTGTGGCCGAAATGCGCGTAGTAGCGCATGACGTGCCACATGAGCGGACGATCCCCGATCATTGCCATCGGCTTGGGACCGCTGTTGACGCCGTCGCGCATCCGCATCCCCAGGCCACCGCAGAAAAGCACGACCTTCATGATCTCACCCCACAGAAACGATTTCGAGGTCGGGGATCGGGAATACCAGCTTTCCGCCCCAGGACCCGACATAGCTGAGCTGGCGGGTAATTTCCTCCCGCAGATTCCACGGCAGGACGAGTATGTAATCGGGTTTGGTCTCGGCTAGCCGCTCCGGTGCATATATCGGAATGTGCGTGCCCGGCAGGAACTTTCCTTGCTTCACCGGGCTCCGGTCGACGGTGTAGGCGAGCAGGTCCGAGCGGATGCCGCAGTGGTTGAGCAGCGTGTTGCCCTTGCCCGGGGCGCCGTAGCCGGCCACGGACCTGCCCTGGTCCGCCGCCGTGAGCAGGAATCGCAGCAGGTCGCTCTTGATCTTGAGCACCGCGGGGGCGAAACCCTCGTGGCCCGCCGCGGTGTGCAACCCCGCCGACTCTTCCGCGGTGAGCACCGCCTTCACCCGGGCGGTCGGCTCGCCGGCGCTGTCCTCTGGGCAGGCGTAGACCCGGAGCGAGCCGCCGTGGGTGTCGAGTTCGTCGACGTCCACCACCCTCAGCCCGGCCGTCTCCAGGGCCCGGGAAGAGGTCAGCAGGGACAGGTAGGAGAAGTGCTCGTGATAGATCGTGTCGTACTGCCTGCGCTCGATGAGGCGAAGCAGGTGCGGGAACTCCAGCGTCACCATGCCCTCGTCCTTGACCAGGGCGCGCAGCCCGGCGGCGAAGCCCTTGATGTCCGGCACGTGGGCGAAGACGTTGTTCCCGGCCACCAGGTCCGCGCGCCCGTACCGGCCGGCGATCTCGCGGCCCGTCTCGGCCCCGAGGAACTGCACCTCGGTACGGATGCCGCGGGCGCGCGCCGCCTCGGCCACGTTCGCGGCGGGCTCGACGCCGAGCACCGGGATACCCGCGGCCTGGAAGTGCTGCAGCAGGTAACCGTCGTTGCTGGCGACCTCGGTAACTAGGCTGCCGGCGGTCAGGCCGAGCCGGCCGATCATGGCCTGGGCGTACCGCTTCGCGTGCGCCACCCACGAGTCCGAGTATGAAGAAAAGTAAGCGTAATCGGAGAAAATATGCTCGCCGGATACGTAAGCGGGAAGCTGCACGAGCAGGCAGGCGTCGCATAGCCGGACGTGCAGCGGATAGAAGGCCTCGGCCGCGTCGAGCTGATCTTCCGGAACGTAGCTCTCGCATAGCGGAGACATCCCAAGATCGACAAACGTGTCGTTTAGCCGTGCACCGCACAGGCGGCACTGATACAACGGTGACATAGACCTAAGACCCCCCAGTTCCCCGGCTTGTCCTGCCCAGGTTAACATCAATATCGCGAAAACGGTCAATTTCGGAGAAATGGGGCGGAAATGGATCATCACGCGTGCCGGGCCTGTCGTGGACCGGCCGGTCATCTCGTGCTGGATCTAGGCGAGCAGCCGGCCTGCGACTACTTCCCGCGGTGGGATGACGCCCGCCCGGATCCCGTTTATCCACTGCAGATGTGGCTGTGCTCATCGTGCGGCCTGGCCCAGTTGCTGACCGACCCCACCGTGCCCGAGGAGCCGAGGGGGGCCGAACCCGCCGCGCTCGTCGCGCAGGCGGCGGACGCGGTGGACCGGGTCGCGCGGGCGGGATTGCTGCCACCGCGCGGCGTGGTGACCGAGTACGGCAGCCCTCATGGAGGGTCTTGGCTGGGGTTGCTTACCCAGCGCGGACTCGTGCCATCCAGCGACGGCCAGCCAGCCGACGTGATCCTGGACTGCTTCGGCCTGATGCACGCGGCGGATCAGGCTGGGGCACTCGCCGCGCGCGCGGCGGGGCTCGCTCCCGGTGGAATGCTGTTGCTGCAGTATCACTGCCTGAGCACGATCATCCGCCGCGGGCAGTGGAACGCGCTCAGGCATGGGCACTACGCGTACTATTCGACCGCCGCGCTCATCGCCATGCTGGCTGACGCCGGCTTGCGCCCGCGCACGGCCTGGCGATTCGACCTCTACGGCGGGACCGCGTTGCTGGCCGCGAGCAGGGATGCCGACGGATCCGGCGAACCGGACGAAGCGGTGCGGTCGCTGCTCGCCGAGGATGCGCGCACGGGCGTGAAAGATCCGGCCGTGCTCCGCGGCCTGCAGCACGATGCGTGGGTCCGCGCCAGGGACCTGCACGAATGGCTGGTCCGCGAGGCATCCGCCGGACGCAAGGTCGTCGGCTACGGTGCTGCGTCGCGCGCGGTCGCCCTCTTGCGCCTGGCAGAAGTGGACCGCGGGCTGCTGCCTGCCGTGGTCGACGCATCGCCGGCTAAGCAGGACTTGCGGATGCCAGGCACCGACATTCCGGTCGTCACCCCAGCGGAACTTACCGTGCGCAGGCCAGATACCGTGCTGCTTTTCGTCCCCGACCTGCTGGCCGAGGTGCGCAGCGCCTTCCCCGAGGTCGAGGCCTCCGGTGGCCGGTGGGTGGACGTCGAAGCCCATGGCTCAGGTGGCTTGGAGCAGGACGCGTAGCTGGGCCAGGCACCGCCCCCGGGTAGGTCCGATGCTGCCGATGGGCAGCCCGAGTTGATCCGATATCTCCGTGTAGGGCAACGGCGGATCGGCCATGAGCATTTCCAGCAGACGCTGCCATCGCCGCGGCAGGTGAGATAGCGCATCGCGGACCACCTGCGCGCGCTCGTCGGCGAGCAGGCGCTCGTCTATTTCCGGGCCGTGCGCGGCGAAGTTCTGCAGATCGTCCTCGTTATCGTGACCGAGCACGACTCTCTTTCGCGCCGCCAGGGTACGCAGGCATTCATTCCGCGCGGTCGCCGCCAGCCAAGAACCGATGCGGTCTGGGTACTGGATGCGGTCGATGTGCTCGAGCAATCGCAGCCAGGTCGTCTGAGCGACATCGGCGGCGTCGCTCTCCACGAGCTTGAATTCCCCGGTGATGGACCAGATGAGTCTGGCGTACTGATCAACCAGGCGTTCCCATGCTTGTCGATCCCCCTCGGCCGCGCGGCTCACCAGCCGCGCGACGCTGCCTTCGCCGGGATCTTGCTCCACCACGGTCGTCACTACCCCTCCCGCTATACGTCAAGGCAGGTACCCGGCGGCCTCAGTAGGCCCCCGACCGCTGCACGAGTGTTGCGAACGTTTTCCACAAGATCTGCAGGTCCAGGGCAAACGACCAGTTCTCCACGTACCGGAGGTCGAGCCGGACCGATTCCTCCCAGGACAGATCGGATCGCCCGCTGACCTGCCACAGCCCGGTGAGGCCCGGCTTGACCACGAGTCGGCGGCGGACGTGATCGGCGTATCGGGCTGCCTCCTCGGGAAGCGCCGGCCGGGGCCCTACCAGCGACATCTGCCCGAGCAGCACGTTGACCAGCTGCGGTAGCTCGTCGACCGACCAGCGCCGCAGGTGTGCCCCCACCTTGGTAATCCGGGGATCTTGCCGCAGCTTGAACAGGACGCCGTCGGATTCGTTGCTGGCCATCAGGTGTGCCTTACGCGCCTCGGCGTCGACGACCATGGTGCGGAACTTGTAGATCTTGAATACCCGGCCCTCCTTGCCCACCCTGGTCTGCGTGAACAGCGCTGGACCGCCGTCGTGGAGCCAGATCATCACACCTAGCAGGGCCATGAGCGGAAAGAGCAGGATCAGCCCGGCCGCGGCCGTACACCGGTCGAACAGGTCCTTGACGACCAAGCGGATGCCGGTCAGCTGCGGATGATCCACGTGCAGCAGGGTGAGCCCCGCCGTGGGTCTGATCGTGGTCCGCGGGCCCGCGACGTCGAGCAGCGCGGGCGAGACGCACAGGTCGGTACCGGTTTTCTCCAGCTCCCAGGCCAGGCTGCGGAGCCTGATGCCATCCATTTCGGGGCAAGCAAGGACGGCCACGGTATCGGCGCCATATTTATCCACGGCGGCCGCGACATCGTCCAGTCCCCCGCACACCGGAACCCCGGCGACCTCGCTGCATCCCGATGGCTGCGTCAGGCAGGCGCCGACCACCGTCAGCCCGTGGTACCTGTCTCGGCCCAGTTCGCTGATCAGGTCGGCGACCGCTGTTTCATGGCCGACCGCCACCACGCTGAGCAGGCCAAATCCGGATGCCCGCTGATTGTGCAGTCGCTTGCGAAGCGTATACCTGGCGACCAGGTCGAACAACGTGACGCTGGGCAGTGCAATCACCACATACCCGCGCGACAGTTGGAGGTTGACGGTATACGACAAGAGCGCCACGGCTGCGGTGAGGCCCACCCCGGCGTTCAGCACTTTGCGGTACTCGTCAGAACCGACGCCGACGAAGCGGACGTCATACCCTCCGGCGAGCCAGAGAGCGGCGATCCAGAGGACCGGCAGCGCGAGGCTCAGCGCTACGTAGGTCCCTGTGGGGTCGTTGCCGAAGCGGAGCTGGACAGCGGTGAATACGCCCAAGGTCGCGCAGCCAAGGTCCACGACGGCGGCCTTGCGCAGGTAGTCCTTCGCCCAGGCGGACGACCGCCTGACACCCTGCCGCCCGTAACGTTCCCGGGTAACGGCAAAATCAGACATGCGCTCCCACCCCCCGCGGGCAGCACCCAGCATGCTCGGCACTCCCACGCTCCCACTTCGGTCCCGAGATCCACCCTAATAAGGGACGCATACCTAAATCCAGAGGTTTACGCGCACAGGTCGTAACTTGTCCGATACATTCCCGTGCGCGAATCACCAACATACGTTGAAGAACGCGGGAAAAACGGACAGACTGGTGTAAAGCAACCAATTTGCACCTGAGTTGCTACGAACGCTCCCAGGCGCGCACCAGGTCCCGGTAGCGGCGCGCGGCCGCACGCAGTTCCATCTCGGGGTCCCGGCCCGCCTCGCGGGCCCTGGCGACGATCCGGAACAGCTCGCGCCCGATGTCCTCGCCGCTTCTGGCCGGCTCGCCGGCCCCCGGATCACCGTCCAGGCGCGCCAGTTCTTCAGGTACCCCCGCCCTGGCCGCCCGGCGCTGGAGTTGTGCGGCCAGCGCGAGGGCGGGCTGCGCGAACGGCACGCCGTCCAGCACGGACGGGGCGGCCGGCTCGGCTCCGGCGTCGGCCCGCCGCTGCGCCTTGGCCCGCTTCTCTTCGGCCTTGATCGCGTCCCAGTTGCGCTTGACCTCATCGGCGCCGGAGACCGTCACGTCCCCGAACACGTGCGGATGCCGCCGGACCAGCTTGTCCACGATCCCGTCCGCGACATCATCGATCGTGTACCCGGTACCGTCGTCACGTTCGGCCGCGATGCGCGCGTGGAACACCACCTGAAGCGCCACGTCGCCGAGTTCCTCGCGGAAGGCCTGCTCATCGCCGGACTCCAGGGCCTCGAGGGCCTCGTAGGGCTCCTCGAGCAGGTGCGGCGCGAGCGAGGCGTGAGTCTGCCTGGCGTCCCACGGGCAATCGGCGCGCAGCCGGTCCATGGTAGCCACCAGGTCGATCAGGTGAGCGCCCGGCAGGTCCGCCGAGCCGTGCACCAGCCGGGCACCCGGCGGGAGCGGCGGGGCATTCCCAGGCCTGGGCAGCCAAACCACGACTGCGCCCGAGTCGGACGGCTCGGCGCCGGGCTCCTCGACCACCCGGTAGGCAATCCCCGCCGCGTCGAGGGCGGGCAGGGCGGGGTGACCCGGCGGCGCGAGCACCGCGTCGGCGGATCGCAGCGCCTCCCAGGCCGGCCAGCTGAGCAGTCCGGGTGCCACCCGCGGGCTGGTCGCCAGGACGATCAGCAAGCGGGCGCCAGCCCGGAAAGGGATGCCGGCGTCGCCGGCCCCTCCGGGCGCGACACGGTGACCGGGGAGGAGACCACCAGGAACGTGGCGTAGTTCATCCGGCCGAACTGCGGGTTGATAAGGATGTTGAGGTTCTTGGCCGCCACGCACAGCGCGTGCTCGAGCTTGTTGTCGAGGGCCGTCTGCTTCGAACTCGACGTGGGTATCGTGCCGCCGTTGGCGTTCTCGATGAACTGCGTCTCGATGGCCTGGTAACGGCCGAGCTCGCTGCTCTCGTTCGGCGGGATGCCGTTAGCGGCCATGATCTCGTTGCGGGTGACGCCGGTCAGGCCGTTCGCCTCGGCCTCCGACTTCGCCGCGTTGACAAGCTCCTGGAGTCCGTTCGCCCCCTGGGCGGGCGAGATCGTGATGCCGTACTGCCGGGCGAGCGCCTCGTTGATCTTGAACCGGACCAGCCAGCTGAGCGCTTCCTGGGTCTCCTGCGTCGCGGTCAGCTGGACGACGCCGGGGTACTGACTGGCGACCTGGCTGAGGTTGGTGACCTCGGTGTCGAGGTTCGCGATCGTGATCCGCTGGTTGCCTACGATCGCCGCGGCACCCATCTCGACCGGGGCGCACCCGGTCACCACGAGCGCGGTGCCGATGACGGCGGCGGACACCTTGATAAGCCTCCGGAGCACCGGAATGTCCCTTCTCACGCTTCAGGCGGCAGGTCGGCCAGTACCGACTGGATGACCTCGCCGCACCAGGCCAGCAGCTCGGCATCCCGCAACGGTGGTCCGCCTGCGGCGGCTTTCGGTACCGGTACGAGCATCGTACGCACCGCGGGCTTCAGCACCGTCTTGGGGTACAGCCGCTGCACCCGGACCTGCCGCGAATCGGGGAGCGCGACCGGCGTGAACCTGATGTGATGACCCGCCGCGGTGATGTCCGTCAGCCCGGCCCGGCGCGCCGCGGCGCGCAGCCGCGCCACCTCGAGCAGGTTGAGCACCGGCTCGGGCGGCTGGCCGTAACGGTCGGACAGCTCGTCGCGGACGGCCGCGACGTCGGCCTCGGAGTCGATCGCGGCGATCCGGGTGTAGGCCTCCAGCCTGAGCCGTTCGCCGGGCACGTAGTCGTGCGGGATATGGGCGTTGACCGGCAGCTCCACCCGGACCTCCGGCTTTTCCGCCGGACCGTCGCCCTTCAGCTCGCTGACGGCCTCGCCGATCATCCGTACGTACAGGTCGAACCCGACCCCGGCGATGTGCCCGGACTGCTCGCCGCCGAGGAGGTTTCCCGCGCCCCGGATCTCGAGGTCCTTCAGGGCGACGTACATGCCGGCGCCGGCCTCGGTGTGCTGGGCGACGGTGGCGAGCCGCTCGTGGGCGGTCTCGGTCAGGGCGCTCTCCGGCGGGTAGAGGAAGTAAGCGTAGGCGCGCTCGGTGCCCCGGCCCACCCGGCCGCGGAGCTGGTGCAGCTGGGACAGGCCGTACATGTCGGCGCGGTCGATGATGAGCGTGTTGGCGTTCGGGATATCGAGGCCGGATTCCACGATCGTCGTCGCGACGAGGACGTCGTAGTTCCGCTCCCAGAAGTCGACCATGATCCGTTCAAGCTCGTGCTCGTTCATCTGCCCGTGCGCGATCCCGATCCGCGCCTCGGGGACGAGCTCGGCGACCCTGGCGGCGGCCTTCCTGATCGAGGTGACCCGGTTGTGCACGTAGAAGACCTGGCCGTCGCGCAGCAGCTCGCGCCTGATCGCGGCGGCGACCTGCTTGTCGTCGTAGGCGCCGACGAAGGTGAGCACCGGGTGCCGTTCCTCAGGTGGCGTGAGGATGGTCGACATCTCCCTGATCCCGGCCACGCCCATCTCCAGCGTCCGCGGGATGGGGGTGGCCGACATCCCGAGCACGTCCACCTCGGTGCGCAGCCGCTTGAGGTACTCCTTGTGCTCGACGCCGAACCGCTGCTCCTCGTCGATGACGACCAGGCCGAGCCGGGCGAACCTGGACTCGGGGGATAGCAGCTTGTGCGTGCCGATGACGACGTCCACCGTGCCGTCGGCCAGCCCGCGCAGGGTCTGCGCCGTCTCGGCCGGGCCCTGGAATCGCGACAGGGGCCTGACCGTCACGGGGAACGGGGCGTACCGCTCGGAGAAGGTCGAGTAGTGCTGCTGGACCAGCAGCGTGGTCGGGACGAGCACGGCGACCTGCTTGCCGTCCTGCACCGCCTTGAACGCGGCGCGCACCGCGATCTCCGTCTTGCCGTACCCGACGTCGCCGCAGATCAGCCGGTCCATCGGGACCGGCCGCTCCATGTCGTGCTTGACCTCGTCGATGGCCGCGAGCTGGTCGGGGGTCTCTACGTAGGGGAACGCGTCCTCCAGCTCGCGCTGCCAGGGGGTGTCCAGCCCGAACGCGAAGCCCGGCGAGGCCATCCGCGCCGAGTACAGCCGGATCAGCTCGGAGGCGATCTGCCGGACGGCCTTGCGCGCCCGGCCCTTGACCTTGGCCCAGTCGGCGCCGCCGAGCCGGTGCAGGGTGGGCGCCTCGCCGCCGGAGTACTTCGTCACCTCGTCCAGCTGGTCGGTGGGCACGTAGAGCCGGTCGGGCGGCTGGCCCCGCCGGCCCGGGGCGTACTCGATGACCAGGTATTCCCTGGTGGCGCCCGCCGCCGTCCTGGAGGTCATCTCCACGTAGCGGCCGACCCCGTGCTGCTCGTGCACCACGTAATCGCCGGCCTTGAGCTGGAGCGGGTCGACGCCGCCGCGCCGCCGGCTCGGCATCCGCCGCATGTCCCTGGTCGTCGGCAGCCCGGCCGGATGGGCCGCCAGGTCACTCTCGGTGAGCAGCGCCACCTTGACCGCGGGCCAGACGAAGCCGTTGTCCAGCCTTGCGGTCGTCACGTAGGGGACGCCGGGCTCCGGCGGATCGTCCAGATCGCTCATGCGGGCGCCGATGCCGTCACCGCGCAGCATCTCGGCCAGCCGCTGTGCGGGCCCGTGCCCCTCGGTGACGAGCACGACCCGCCAGGCCTCCGCCAGCCAGCTCCGCACGTCGGTCATCATGCGGGCCGTATCGCCGCGGTAGGCGGGGGCGGCGGAGGCATTTATGCGGAACGGCATGTGTTCCACGCTCCCGGCGTCCGGGATCCCGGTCCCGTGGGTCTCGTCCGCCGGCGGCTCGTCGGCCTCGGTCACGCCGAACGGCGCGATCGTCCACCAGGGCAGCGCCCTGCTGGCCGCCGCGGCGCGGATCCGCGCGATGGGCTGGAAGGCGGCCGCGCCGAGATCGACGGGAGCCTCCCCTCCCGCCGCGGCATTGCCCCAGGACGCCTCGAGGAACTCGCGGCTCGTGCTGACCAGTTCCTCGGCTCGCTTGCGAATCCGCTCGGGATCACAGGCGAGCACCATCCCGCCCGCCGGGACGTGGTCGATGAGCAGCTCCATCCGGTCGGCGAGCACCGGCGCGAGCGCCTCCATGCCCTCGACGGCTATCCCCTCCGCCAGCTTGCCGAGAATGTCGGCCAGGGCGGGATGGGCGTCGGCGAGTTCCTTGGCGCGGTCCCTGACCGCGGGGGTAAGCAGGAGCTCACGGCACGGCGGCGCCCATAGGCCACGCTCGACGGGGACCAAGCCGATGCTGCGCTGGTCGGCGACCTTGAAGTACCGGATCTCTTCGATCGTGTCGCCGAAGAACTCGACCCGCAGCGGGTGTTCCTCGGTGGGCGGGAAGACGTCGACGATGCCGCCGCGGACGGCGATCTCGCCGCGCGCGGCGACCAGGTCGGCGCGTGCGTAGCCGATCTCCACCAGCCGGGCTAGCAGGTCGTCGAGCTCACAGGCGTCGCCCGCCCGCAGGCTGACCGGCTCGAGCTCGCCCAGCCCGGCCACGATGGGCTGCAGCAGGCTCCGCACGGGCGCCACGACGATCGCGAGCGGGCCGTTCGGCTGGCCCGGCTCCGCCGGGTGGGTCAGCCGGCGCAGCACGGCGATCCGCCGCCCGACGGTGTCGGACTGCGGCGAGAGCCGCTCGTGCGGCAGCGTCTCCCAGCCGGGGAAGCTGGCCACCGAATGGGCGGGGAGGAACGAGCCGAGGGCGGCCGTCAGGTCGTCGGCCTCACGGGCGGTGGCGGTCACCGCGAGCACGAACCGGGACCGCGCCGGCCCCGTCAGCGCGGCGGCGAGCACGGGCCGCAGGGACGCCGGGGCGACGAGGTCCTCTCCGGCGGGTGCGGTGGCTCCCCGCACGGGCCCCGCGACGGCGGCAGCATCGCGTTGCGCGCGCGAGACGGCGGTACCTAGCTGCGGGTCATCCTCGACAATGGTGAGCAGTCCGGCGAGGCTCATGACGTCTTCGTGATCGCTGTTCTTCTGGTGTCCTGGGTTAGCATGGCCTTGGTCCGGGCAGCACGAAGCGCCCGAGTTCTGTATCAGACTCGCCCTCGTAGTGCTCTCCAGTTTACTGCCTTGGCGTGATAGGAAAGCCTGAGTCAGGAGTCATCCTCGGAGGCACAGCTGACTGCTCATCCCCCGCCCGGACTGCCCGCGGCGCTATCGGACTGGCCGGCGTACACGCTCGACGCGGCACAGCTGGGCGATCTTGAGCTGCTTACCTCGGGCGCGTTCGCGCCGCTGCGCGGCTTCATGGCGGCGGCCGACGTGGCCGCGGTCGCGGAGCGCGGAATGCTGGCCGACGGCACCGTCTGGCCGCTAGCCGTGACGCTGGAGGTGCCCGACCACGGGATCCCGGCCGAAGCCGACCACCTGGTCTTGCAGGATCAGGAGGGCTCGCCGCTGGCCGTTCTCTCCGTCACCGAGCGGCGCGTCCTTTACGAGCGCGGTATCCCGGGCGATCCGGCGGATCCCCTGCTCATGCGCCTGGCCGGGCCGGTGAGGGCGCTCCGCGAGCCCGAGCACGGGCCGTTCCGCCAGCTACGGAGGCGGCCCGAGGAGGTACGTGCCGAGTTCTCCGGCGGTAACGTCCTGGCCTACGCCACCCGGCGGCCGCTGAACAGGCGCCACATCGGACAGCTCCGGCACTACGCCGGCCAGCTGAACGCGCGACTGCTCCTGCTGCCGCTTGTCGTCGGGGCGGCCGATGTCGTCACCCGGCCGGAGGCGCTCGTCCGGGCCGTGCTTGCCGCCAGGCAGCACCTCCCCCCTGGCACGCTCGTCATCCCCGTCCCGCTCGCGCGGCGCGACGCCGGACCCGCCGCCGACCTGCGCGCTCAGGCGGTCGTGGCCGCGGCCTACGGCGCGACGCACCTGCTGGCCGATGCACCGGGCGGGAACGAGCCGGCCGGTTCGCCTGGCGCGCAGAAGAACGGCACCCTGGCCCTGCCGGGAGTACCGATTCCCGTCATCAGGGCGGGCGAGTGGGCCTACGACCCGCGCTCGGAAGTATGGCGACCGCTCGCCCTGATCGAGCCCGGCGCCGAGCGCGACGAGCTGACCGACTCCGAGCTTGGTGCGCTGCTCGATTCGGGTGCCGAGGTCCCCTCGTGGTTCACCCCGCAGAGCGTCGCCCGTGAGCTGCGGCGGGCCCGCCCGCCCCGGGCCGAACGCGGCCTGGCCGTCTTCTTCACGGGCCTGTCGGGTTCGGGTAAGTCCACCATCGCCCGCGGCCTGGCGGAGGCGCTGACCGAGCGGGGCGACCGCACCGTCTCGCTGCTGGACGGGGACCACGTCCGTCAGGTCCTTTCGGCGGGGCTGACCTTCTCCCGTGCCGATCGTGACCTCAACATCGCGCGCATCGGCTATGTCGCGGCCGAGGTGGCCCGGCACGGCGGCATCGCGATCTGCGCGCCGATCGCGCCCTACGCCGCGGCACGCGCGGCGGCCAGGGATATGGTCACCGAGGTCGGCGACTTCCTGCTGATCTACGTCGCGACCCCCATCGAGGTATGCGCCGCGCGCGACCGTAAGGGCCTGTACGCCAAGGCGCGCGCCGGGCTGATCAAGGAATTCACCGGAGTGTCCGATCCCTACGAGGCGCCGCGCGACGCCGACCTGGTGCTCGATACCTCGGCCATGACCCGGGATCAAGCGGTCGGCGCGGTGCTGAGGCTGCTCATCACCGGCGGCTGGCTGGCCGCCGCCGGACCGGACGAACCCGGTGGGCCTGGCGGATCCTCGGGCCCGCGGGCCACGTCTGAATTCCGCCCGGGCCCCGCCGTCCGCCGGCTGTAACCGAATCGGGCCGGGCTCGTCAGTCGTCGTCTTCGACGCGGGCGCCTTCGTCGATCCGCGCGCGGAATTCCGCCAGCCGCCCGCGGCCATGCCCGAGCCGGGCCGAGAGCGCTCCCGATATCCGGTCCCGCTGCTTGGAAAGCAGCACGAAGCTGGCGATCCCGCTGATCACGAAGGCCAGCGCGAGCAGCAGGAGCCCGCGCGCCCCGATCAGGTACAGCAGGATGACCGAGACCACGAGGAGCAGGATCCGCGCGGTCGCGTAGGCAAGGGTGGCTCGCATGACGGCTTCCAGCATAGCCATGCCGCCGGATGCCTCTTGGCCACCGGCGGAATCCAACGTCACGAACGCGTGGACGCCGCGGCGTCTACCGAGCTGCCGACAGCCGGCTGGGTAAACCAGCCCCTGATGACCGAAAGGTCGAGGAGGAGCGCGAGGCCGCAGACCGTTCCGGCGCCCACTGCGGCGCCGGCCACGGTGTCCGTGAAGTAGTGCCATCGCAGGCCGATGACGCCGACGGCGACCACGACTCCCAGCGCGCACACGGCCGCCGGGATCAGGACCCGCAGCGCCCAGGCCTTGGCCGACCGCGGCGGGACGAGGAGCAGGATTGCGACCGTGGTGGCGAGCGCGAACACCGTGGCGGTATGCCCGCTCGGGTAGGTGAGGGCCCCCAGATAGGTCCGGTGAACCAGGGGCTTGAACAGGCCGTCGTTCAAGCCGACGGCCGCCGGAACGGCCGCGGCGGCGAGCACGGCGCCATTGAGTCGGCCGGTGCACAGGCAGGCCACCGCGATTGCTGCGCTCAACACGATGGCCGGAACCAGCGATCCCGGAGCAGCAAGCCAAGCAGCCAAGCCCGGATGGCCGACAAACCAGGTTATGAAAGGAGAGTCGACTGTACGATCGAGCCGATCTGCGCCTGTCTGGTGGGCGAACAGGACGCCGAGCGCCGTGACCAGGAAGGCGCAGCAGGCCAGTAGCGCGGCGACCCAGCGTCGGGCCAGGGCCCCCAGCAGGGGTCGGCCATACCGTAGCTGCACGCAGTTCACGCGACGGGTCCTTCGGGGCGCGGGGCGGGGCACCTCGGTCGACTGGTCAGCCCCGCCGTCCTTGAGGTCGCCTTGACCAAGACCAGGACGAGTACCACCGCGTAACCGCCCGTGCGCAGCAGCCGAGCCGGTCGGCTGCCTGCTACCGGACCGCGAATCCGGCGGATGGCCCATGGCAGCCCGGCCAGGACCACCGCGACCGTAATCACGTTCATAGCGTTACCCTGGCCGCTACCCGGCGTTTGCTCTCGCCGCGGACCGCTGCGGGAGCCTGTGCGGCGGAAGGCGCCCGCGCCAGCGCCCCCCTGGCTGCCGCGAGCCCTTCCGCTGTCAGTCGGTACAGATGCCGCCGCGGCCGGCCAGCCGGCTGCTCATCCTCCCAGTGCGCTTCGACCAGGCCGCGGTCAGCCAGCCTGATCAAGATCGGGTACAGCGTGCCTGACTTCAGCCCGGTGCCCCTGGCAATCCCGTAGCCATGCCGCCACTGCGACGGCGTAGCGCACAACTCGGCCAGCACGGCCAGTGTCTGCGCGGAGAATTCAGAACGACGACCCACGGCAGGCCACTCTATCTAGGTAGAGACTTTCTGTCGATCTAGCTAGAGAAATGATCAACCGGAGTCCTGCGCGAGGATGCCGGCCAGCAGCCCGGGGTCGATGTTGCCGCCGGACAGGACGGCGACCGCGGTCTTAGCCTCCGGCAGCTCACCGGAGCGGAACAGGCACGCCGCGACCGCCGCAGCCCCGCCGGGTTCTGCGATCAGCCGGGCCTGCGTCGCTAGCCGGCCGACCGCCGTCAGCATCTCCTCTTCGGTCACCGTGATGATGTCCGTCACCAGCTCACGGATGTGGGCGAAGGGCAGCACGCCCACCCGCTCGACCCGCAGCGCGTCCGCGACGGTGCGCCGGACGTCGGCGGCAGGCCAGGCGACGCGCTCGCCACGGCGGAACGACTCGCGGGCGTCCGCGGCTAGCTCGGGTTCCACGCCTACCACCGCCGCTCCGGGAACGAGGGCCCGCAGGGCCGCCGCTACGCCGGAGATGAGGCCGCCTCCGCTGACCGGTACGACCACGAGATCGGCCTGCGGGCAGTCGGCCGCGATCTCCAGGCCGATCGTGCCCTGCCCGGCGATGACGGCCCGGTCGTCAAAGGGCGGGATGATCACGTACCCGTGCCTGGCCGCGAGTTCTTCTGTAACGGTGACGCGCGCTTCGAGCGTGGGCTCGACGGTGACCAGTTCCGCCCCGTAGTGCTTGATCGCGTCGGTCTTGATGCCCGGCGCCGTCCGCGGCACCACCACGACCGCGCGCACGCCGAGCAGCGCCGCGGCGTAGGCGACCGCGTGACCGTGGTTGCCGCTGGAGTGGGCGATGACCCCGCGCTGCCGGGCGGCCCGGCCGGCGGCGGCGATGGCGGTATAGGCGCCGCGCAGCTTGAACGATCCGGTGGGCTGGAGCGACTCCGGCTTGACGAGGAGTCCGGGCCTCAGCCCGGGGACCGGAAGGAGCGGCGTGCGGACCGCGACCGGCGCCAGGACCCGCGCCGCCTCCTCGATCTCGGCCAGGCTGACCAGGCTGGGCTCGCCTGCTCTTGCCGTGTCCTCGCCCACGCCACGTACCTTCCCCGATGAAATACCTGTACACAAATGGGGCTACTACCGCAAGTAGTTCTCAAACTACTCAACGGCTTCCCGACATCGGCGAATTGTCAGTCGAATTTCCAGAAATCTAGGTAGAAAGTACTCGTTCAGCGCCAAACTAGAGGGACACCTGACCGGAGGTCGAGGCAGACAAGTCGGAGGGGACTGAACGTGGACGGCAATAACGAGCGCCTGCTCACGCCAGGAGAGGTGGCGGCACTGTTCCGGGTGGATCCGAAGACCGTCACCCGCTGGGCAGCCTCCGGGCGGATCACCAGTATCCGTACCCCCGGCGGACACCGCAGATTCCGCGAATCCGAGGTGCGTGCCTTGCTGCGCGGCGACAGCGAGCCATCTCCTCAAGGTCACATAGCCGCCGCACCGGTCTGACCTTACCGAGCTCGCCACGGGTTGCGACCCCGAGATCATGCCGTGCTAGCCCGGCCCTTCAGGCTCCGGAGGTCGGCGGGGCTGCTGGTCGTGGCCTCGGTACTGGGGGGAATCGGGAGCGCGCCTGCTTACGCGGCAGCCCTGGCCTCGGCGGGCGGCGGCGCGAGTTCGTGGACCGTTTACCACAATGACCCGCTTGGCGCCGGTGTCGCGGCGCCGGTAGCCGCGGTCGACACCATGACCCGGGCTTGGACCTCGCCCGGCCTGGATGGCCAGATCTACGGTGAGCCGCTGGTGTTTGCCGACCGGGTATACGTGGCGACCGAGAACGACACCGTTTACGCGCTGTCGGCTGCTACGGGCACGGTAGCCTGGTCGGCACATCTGGGCAGGCCGGTGCCCTCGGCAGCGCTTCCGTGCGGCGACATCTCGCCCACGGTGGGCATCACCGGCACGCCGGTGATCGACCGGGCGCGGGATGAGATCTTCGTGGTCGCCGATGTTCTGACGGGCGGTGGCCCGGCGCACCGGCTGCTCGGCCTCAGCACGGCATCGGGCAAGGTCGAGCTGGATCAGGACGTGGATCCCTCCGGAGCGGATCCCGCGAACCTGCTGCAGCGTACCGGGCTGACGCTGGACGCCGGACGGGTGGTGTTCGGCATGGGCGGCAACTACGGAGACTGCGCCACCTACCGCGGCAGGGTCGTGGCCGTTCCGGAAACGGGCGGGACGCCGAGGTACTTCACCGTCGACGCCGCGCCAGGCGAGAACCAGGGAGCTGTCTGGATGGGCGGCGCGGCGCCTGTCGTCGACAGCCGCGGTGACATCTGGGTCAGTACCGGTAACGGGTCGGTCTACTCGGACTCGCATGCCTATGACGACAGCGATTCGGTACTGGAGCTGTCATCACCGCTGAGGCTCTTGCAGTTCTTCGCTCCGACCACCTGGGCCACGAACAACTCCCGGGACCTCGACATGTCCACCGCGCCGGTGCTGCTGCCCGACGGCCAGGTGATCCTGGCCGGGAAGTCCCGGATCATCTACCTGCTCGACGGCGGCCACCTCGGCGGCATCGGCCATCAGCAGGCCACCCTGGGCGGCGGCCAGCAGACCATTATCGGGTCGGCGTGCAGCGACGACATCGACGGCGGCAGCGCCGTGGTGGGCATGACCGTCTACCTTCCGTGCCTGGCCGGCATCATCGCGGTCCGGGCTACAAGCTCCCCGCCCGCACTGCACCTGCTCTGGAGCTCAGGAATCGGCGGGGGCCCGCCCGTCGTGGCGGCGGGCCTGGTGTGGACCATCGGGCAGAACGGCGTGCTGTACGGCCTCGACCCGGCTACCGGCAAGGTGCGCCAGCAGGTAACGATCGGCGTACCGGCCAACCATTTCCCGACGCCGAGCGTGGCCGACGGTCTGCTGCTCGCTCCCTCCGCGGAGAACGTCATCGCGTTCGACGCGCCTGCTGCGGATACCGCACCCGGGACAACGCCGACCGCTAGTCCGGGGCCGCCCACGAGCTCCCCGCCGCGCGCCGCACCCGCGTCCCCGGCACATGGCCAGGCGATCGGCCTCGCCGCGATCGTCGTCGCCGGTCTGGTGATACTCGGGGGGCTTGGCTGGTTCGTCCGCCGGCAGCGGGCCCGCGGCAGGAGCTAGCCGACCAAGCCGGCCAGGTTTCCCGGCCGGGTCAGGATTCCTCTCCGTCCGCGGCGTCCGGCCAGATGGATTCGCCGCTGCGCCTGGCGAACTCGAGGAACTCCTGGCGGAGCGCCTCGTCCCCGGCCTGCCAACGGTCACGGCGCCGCTCGGCTTCCTCGGGGGTCAGCGCCTGCGCGGCCAGCCGGGAGTAGTCAGCATCCTGCGGGCCGATCTCCACGTACACGTCGCCGATCACCCGCCCGTCGTGGCCGACGGCGGTCTGCGGAACTTTCAGGTTCCCGTTCGGGAGTCGTATGACAAACATCGCGCCATCACCCTAGATGCCGTAGCGCCTGTTGAAGTACAGCATGACTCTCAGCGCGGTCCGCGTGTCGCCGCTGAGCATGTCCACCAGGGCCGGCCGCTGGCTCGAGGCGATCGCGGCGAACGCGTCCGCGAAGAACTCCTTGCGCCCGAGGCCGCCCGGCTGGCGGTGGAAATCGCTGGCGAGATGGGGCTGGCAGTGCTCGTAGAGCAGGCGGAACTCGGCCGAGTCAGATTGCCATTTGCCCGGCGGGCTATCGAGATCATCGAGGGCGTGCCCGACCTCGTGGCACATCACGTCCGGGGTCGGCGACGGCTGGTCGCCGACGACGATCTTGCGTTCGCCGTACGCGCCCGCGCAGGCATCCCACGACGCCTGCCCGGAGGGGAGCCGGACCCCCCGCAACGCGGTCATGTCGTCGAGTTCCGGGACACCGCCGGGCCCGACAAAGATCGCGTCAAGCCCGGTGGCCAGCCTTTCCTTGATCCGCTCGGGGAGCTCGGCCAGCCGGTCGACGGCCAGCACGACCTCGGCGGGCGGCGGTACGGCGGCGTCCCACTGCCGCCAGAGGATGGGTTCGAGCGTGCCGCAGTTCCGCAAGCCGTCGGCGGTGCGTGACCGCTCTCGCGAATGCGGCGCGGCAAAGGGCAGCCTCGCCCGTACCGCGGCCCCGGCGGCCCGCAGGGACGGCCGCCCGTCGCTGCCAGGCTGGCGCGGGACGCCGGATGCCGCGCGGAACAGCGCGTCGGCCCGCCCGTCGGCTGCGGCTACCGCGCTCGGCGCGGCGTTCATGCCCATCCCGGCCGTATTCGCGGGCGCATCACGCACCCGGGCCCTGGCCGCCCCCACGCGCACCGCAGGCGCGCCAGGAGCCCTGGGGGCGGGAGCAGCCGGGCCGTCGTGAACAAGCGATCCTCCGGCCACGGGCGGTCCGTCCGGTCCGGGCGCGGTGGCAACAAGCGGCGCGTCGCGCAACCCCGGCCATTCCCTTCGCCCCGGCGGCCCGCCGGACGTCGGCGGGCCCTGATGGCCCTTGCGATGCTTCCCCTGTGACGGATGGGCGGCTGCGGGGCTACGGGGGTGTGCGAGCCTTCGGATGCGGTCGAACAGCCCTAGCCGCATGAAATCGTTCTCCTGCCCTGTCGCCCTGACGGCCAGCGTATGCCGAGATCGCCCGCCACGTCACCCGATGCCGTCAATGCCAGGACTGGTTTGCCATATGAAAATAATTAACCATTACTACACAAGATGCACTACTTGCCGTTAGGCTTCCGCCATGCTCCTGTCCGGTGCCCTGTTTGCGCTGTTCATGGCCGGCATCTGGCTCTACTGCTTGACAGACGCCGTACTCACCCCCGTCGCAGAGTTCAGGGGCCTTTCGAAGGCGGCCTGGATCGCGATCATCGCCGTCACGTTCCTCGCCGGCGCGCTCGCCTGGCTTGTCGCCCGGCGCCCGCTCGGCCGGTCCTACCGGACGCCCGGGCCGGCGCCGCTCCGGGACCGGGACGGCTTCGCCGACGGGGGTTACCTGCCGAGCTGGCGATGGACGGACGCGGACGATGCCGTGGCCCGTCACCCGGCGGGCCGGGCGATGGCGGCCGACCCGCTGGCGATCCCCCGGGGCCCGGACGACGACGTGGAGTTCCTGCGCACCCTCAGCCGCTCGATCGGCGGCGACCCGCCCTCCGGCGATCAGGTCTGAGGTCAGCTCACTCCGGCGTAGGAGTGCAGCCCGGTGATGAAGACCTGGACGACCAGGATGTTGAACATCAGGCTGGCGAAGCCGAGCAGCTGGATGTAGTGGGCGCGCCTGCCGCGGAAGCCCGCGGTCGCCCTGGCGTGCAGGAACGCCGCGTAGAGCACCCAGGTGATGAAGGCCCAGGTCTCGACCGGGTCCCAGCCCCAGTACCGGCCCCAGGCCTGGTCGGCCCAGATCGCGCCCGCGATGACGCCGAAGGTCCAGACCGGGAACCCGAACACGATGGTCCGGTAGGTCAGCCGGTCGAGCTGCTCGATACTCGGCAGCCTGCTCATGATCCCGTTGCCCGGCGCGGCTCGCCCGGCCGCGACCCGCCTGGCGTAGCGGTCCTCCACCAGGTAGACGACGCCCAGGACGGCCGCAACGAAGAAGATGCCGGTCGCCAGGGTCATCGCCGTGACGTGGATGTCCAGCCAGTAGGACTGGAGCGCGGGGACCAGCTGCCCGGCCGCGGTGTAGATGACCGTTTCCGCGAGTCCGAGCGTGATCACGACCGCGCCCATGACGAACACCCCGAGCGCCCAGGCCCGGTAACGGATCATGACGAACAGGAAGAAGATCGCGGCCACGCAGGTCAGCGCGGTGACGAACTCGTACATGTTGCCCCAGGGCGCCCGGTGCACGGCCAGGCCGCGGGTGATGACCGCCGTCAGGTGGGCGGCTACCGCGACGGCGGCGAGCGTCATGGCCGTCCGGATCCAGGGACCCGCCTGGCCGATCGCGCGTAGCGCCGGGACCGCCAGCTCAGGCATCGAATCCCCCGCGGCCGGGCCGGACGCGACCCGCCCGAGAGCCTCGTCGGCCGGCGAGGTGACCGGCGGGCTTCCGCCCCCGCCGGCAGCCGCGCTCGCCGCGCCGACGGTGGCCAGGGCGGCGGCTCGCGCACGGGCCTGGCGCACGCGAACCGTCGTTTCGGCTCGCCGCGGCCGCCCGAAGGCGAAGTCGCCGGCGAAGGCGACCACCGACAGGGAGTAGATGACGATGGCAGCGATCAGGAAGTCGTTGCTGACGTGGCCTAGGGCAAGGTTGACGGGCATGAACCCTCACTCTTCCTCGTGTTGGGCGTGCACGGCGCGGTCGTGCGCGGACCTGAGCTCGGCGGCGAGCGACGCGAACTCAGCCTCGAAGCCGCCGCTGGCGTCGGTACGGGCCAGGCCGCCGACCTGGACCGTGCTTCCCGGCCCGCCTGGGCGGGCCCGGACGAAGACTCGCCTGCGCCGGACCATGAACGAAAGCAGCAGGCCGCCGAGGGCGGCGATGCCGCAGGCCAGGGCGGGCACCTGGCCTGGGTCGTGCGTGATGGCCAGGCTTACCCAGGGGACGTAGCCGGTGAACGTGATCGTGCCCTGGCCGCCGGGCAGTTTCAGTGACTGGCCGGGCAGCAGCGACTGCGGATCGGCGGTCAGCCGCCGCATGCCCGCGGTGTCCAGCGCGTAGACCGATTGCGGGGGGCCGGAGTCCATGCCGAGGTTCCCGGCGTAGGCGATCAGGCTCACCGCCGGGTAATCGGCCGCGGGGAAGGCCGACTCGAGCGTCCCGCCGACGTCGATCGCGGTCGGCACGAAGACCCCGGAGAAGCCGAGCTGGTCCGGCTGCGCGTCAGGGACCTTCACGACGCCCTCGGACAGGAGGTTTCCCGAGCTTCCCGAGCTCGCCGCGATAAACGGCGTTGGTGCGTCGTACACCACCTGCCCGCGTGCGTCCGTGACGCGGAACACCGGAGCGTACCCGTGCCCGATCAGGTACACCTTGGCTGCGTCGACCGAGAGCGGGTGGTTGACCTCGAGGTTGTCCGTGCGCGCCGGGCCACCGGGGTGCGCGGTGTAGCTGATCTGCGCGTCGTAAGAGAGCGGCTGTCCCCGCTGCGACCCCGAGGTGATGTAACTGGCGCTGAAGTGGTTCAGCGTGATCGTGAACGGGGCTAGGTCGGCGTCGGTCGCGAGCCGGCCCAGGTGAATCTCGTCCAGCGCGCTCGCCGTGTCCGCGAAGGTGTCGCCTTGCACCAGGAGCCGGTCGGTCTTGTAGCCGAACAGCCCGCCCAGCGCCACCGACACGAGCACCCCGAGCAAGGCCAGGTGGAAGAGCAGGTTGCCCACCTCGCGGAGGTAACCCTTCTCCGCCGATACCCATCCGTCGGCCGGGGCGTCGCAGCGGCGCAACCGGAATCCGTGACCGGACAGCACGGCGGCCGCTACCTCCACCGCCTGGTCGGGGGGCAGCGCCGTGCCGTACTCGGCGGAGTGCGGCAGCCTGGTCAGGTGGCGCGGGGCGCGCGGGGGGAGCGTGCGGGCCGAGCCCGCCAGGCGGAACGTCCTGGGTACCACGCAACCCACGAGGGAGGCGAATAGCAGCAGGTAGATGGCGGCGAACCAGGGCGCGGCGAACACGTTGAACAGGCCGAGGTGGTTCAGCAGGGGCGCCAGTGCGGGATGCGACGTGTAGTACTGCTGGACCCCGGCCGGGTCGGCACCTTCCTGGGGCAGCATGGATCCCGGCACGGTCCCGAGGGCCAGCAGGAAGAGCAGGACCAGCGCGATCCGCATCGAGGTGAGCTGCCGCCAGCCCCACTTCAGCCAGTCGGCGATCCCGTACGCGCGGCCGGCGGGGCGCCCGGTACCCGCGGGCGCGGCCTGTCGGTCGTCCTGTCCGGCAGCCGGCGACGGGCCTGCCTCCGGGGCGCGCACGTCGGTCATCCGGCTGCCGCCTTCCCGTCAACCCGGTTCAGGATCGTGGTCAGCTCCTCGTACGTAACGGTGCCGAACACCGCTCCCGCGATGTGCCCGGTACGGTCGATCACCAGGGTGGTGGGCGTCCCGGCGATCGGGACCACCGCGGTGAAGTCGAGCGTGATCTGCGAACTGGCATCGGTCACGCTCGGGTAGGTGATGCCGAAGCTGCGGACGAACGCCTCCGCGCTGGCCGTCGTGTCCCGCACGTCCACGCCGACGAAGGCCACGCCGGCCGGCTGGTACTGCTGGGCCGCCACGGCCAGCGCGGGCGCCTCCTCGCGGCACGGGACGCACCAGGATCCCCAGAAGTTGAGCACGACCACCCGGCCCCGGTAGGAGGAAAGGCTCAGCCGGGAACCGGTCAGCGTGGTGGCCGTGAATCCGGGCGCCGTCGGGCGGTGCCCGACAGCGTACAGCACCGCGTTCGGGTTGCCGTCGATGTCGGCTACGCTGCGGCTCCCGCTGGTCGCCCACCCGGCCAGCAGCACCACGAGCAGCAGCGCCCCGGTGCTCACGGCCGCCACCAAGGCGACCGTGCGGCGCTTGGTTCGGAACACAGGCGGATCCTTGCGGTCTCCTACAGGGGGTAGTACCCGCCCTATTGTGCCGCATCTGGATGGGGTACGTGACGCCGGGCCGGCACCGTGTACGACACCCCGGTCAGCCGGTTGCCCGAATAGGTAAAGCTGGTCACGCTGCCGAGCGCGCACTGGCGCCTGGCCGGGTTGTGCCACAGCGGGCGGCCCTCGGCCATCCGCCTGGCCGCCCAGATGGGCAGCTGGTGGCTGACGCAGACCGCTTCGGCGCCATCGGCCGCTTCCCTCGCCACCTCCATCACGGCGAGCATCCTGGCCACGACGTCCCGGTACGGCTCGCCCCAGGACGGCGTGAACGGGTCGCGCAGGTAGGGCCAGTGCGACGGGTGCCGGAGCAGGCCGTCACCTACCCCGAAGGTCAGGCCCTCGAAATGGTTCGCCGCCTCGATCAGCCGGTCGTCGGTCACGATCGGCAGGCCGAGCCGCTCGGCCACCGGGCCGGCGGTTTCCACCGCACGCTCGAGCGGTGAGCTGAACAGGGCCACCACGGGTCGTTCGGCGAAATAGTCCGCGGCGGCCACGGCCATCGCCCGGCCGTTCGCGGACAGGTGGAACCCGGGCAGGCGCCCGTACAGGACGCGCTGCGGGTTCTCCACCTCGCCGTGCCTGAGCAGGTGGACGATGGTTGAGTCGGACATCGCCCGGTCAGCCTACTCGCTCGCCCTCAGGCGAGGATCTCGAGGTAGCGGCGCCGGTCGGTGATCGTCTCGCGGAGCCGCCCAAGGTGCTCCTCGATCGCGCCGATGCCGAGCTGGTCCAGGGCGCTGCACTCGGCCGTGGCCGTGGCCACCGCGTCGGATTCGCCCACCAGGGTCCAGTCGAACTGGAACAGCTCGTCGAGCCCGACCGTGCGTACCCGGTCCCACACGCGGTCCTGGCTCAGCACCGGCAGCCCGCCCACCGCCGTGGACAGCTCGTCGATCGCGCGGCACAGGCGCTCGGCCCGGCGGATGGGCTCCATCACCTCGGCGGGCGGGAACGGCTGCTCCCGGGTGGACGGCGGCACCCGGTCAGCCCGCCACTGGCTGATCAGCTCGCGCAGCCGGGCCGTCGCGTCGCCGAGCCCGTGCCGCACCCGCTCGCGCACCAGCAGGTCATCCGAGCGCAGCCTGCCCTTCTGGGTATACACGTCAGACCCGAGCAGGCTGCGCAGCTTGCTGGCGACCGGTTCGCTCATCGCGCCGCTACCCCGGGATGCTGCCGTGCGGGCCGTCGGGCGGATGGTAGGAGGTCGTTGCCGGGGCGACCTGCGTCCGGGCCGGCGCAGCGCCCGGCGGGGCCGCAGGGGGGTTCGCGTGGCCGCCAGGAACGCCGGCGATGCCGCCGCCCGCCTGCGGCAGGGCGGCCAGCGCGCCCGCGGCTCCGGTGAGCGCCGCCGCGGTGAGCCCCACGTTGAACGGCTCGCCGACCGCCATGTTCGGCGCGGTCAGCAGCCCGTGCTCGGCCATCTTCATGGCCACGTAGTAGCGCACCGCGTCCAGCTCGGACAGGCCGAACGCGCGCAGCGAGATCAGCTCGCGCATCCGCTCGTCCCTGGGCCTCATCAGGACCTTCACGTCGTTGAGCATGACGCCGTAGACGCTCAGGAAGTCCTGCACGTGCCCGCGGACCAGTTCGGTGATCTCGTGGATCTTCTCGTTCACCGCCTCCAGCGGCGTCACCTGGACCAGCTGGTTCACCGCCTGCTCGATGACCGGGCCGACGTAGGCGTTCAGCGCTTCGGTGGTGAGCGTGTGCCCGTGGTACGGCATGTGGGTCACGAGCTTCACCGCGTCCTGCGCGGTGTCGATGTGGACGTAGTAATCCACGTCGTAGACCAGCTCGGCCAGCTCGCGGGAGAGCGCGACGCCCTTGGCCTTGGCCACGCTCTTGGCCCGGGAGATGAACAGCACCTCGTACTGCCACGGCGACCCGCCGCCGTAGAAGGCCTGCTGGAAGCTGCCGATCAGCGGCCGCTGCGGCGTCTCGACCGGGTACTGCCCGGTCTCGTAGACGTTCAGGATGGCGCCGCGTGACTTCAGCACGCAGAAGTGGTTGCTCTCCACGGTGAGCAGGCTGCCGTTCATGATGTCGTTGGCCGGGTAGTGGTACATGAGGATCCCGGGTCCCATGACCTCGGTACCGTCGGGGTTCAGGGTGCTGATGACAGTCCGCGTAGGCATGGCCGTTGCTCCCGTCCGTCGTGGGCCTGTGCCAAGAACTATAGGCTTCGATCCCGCTCGAGCACGGCGGCGGCGGCCCGGGCGGCCGCGGGGGCGGCGTCGGCGATGCGCGACACGGCGCCCTCGTCGTGCGCGGCCGACAGGAACCAGGCCTCGTAGCCGGAGGGCGGGAGGTACACCCCGCGGTCGAGCATGGCGTGGAAGAATGCGGCGAACGCGGCGGCCGACTGATCCTTCGCGTCGTCGAAGGACGCCACCGGCTCGGTCCGGCCGAGGAACACCGAGAACAGGCTGCCCGCCTCGGACAGCCAGAACGGGACGCCCGCCGAGGTGAGCGCCGAGGACACGATGGCCGCCACGGCACCCGCGGTCGCGCCGACCCGCTCGTACACGCCGGGGGTGCACGCCCGCAGGGTGGCCAGGCCCGCCGCCACCGCGAGCGGGTTGCCCGACAGCGTGCCCGCCTGGTAGACCGGCCCGGCCGGCGCGAGCCGCGACATGATCTCGGCCCGCCCGCCGAAGGCCGCCGCCGGCAGGCCGCCGCCCATTACCTTGCCGAACGTCATCAGGTCCCCCGCCACGCCGTCGACCCCGTACCAGCCGGACGGCGTGACCCGGAACCCGGTCAGCACCTCATCCATGATCAGCACGGCCCCGGCCGACCTGCACAGGGCGGCCAGCAGCGCGTTGAACCCCGGCGCCGGCGGCACCACGCCCATGTTCGCCGGGCACGCCTCCGTGATCACGCACGCGATCGACTCACCGCGCGCGGCGAACACCGCGGACACGGCGTCAGGGTCGTTGTAGGGCAGCACGAGCGTGTCCCCGGCGGCCGCGCCCGTCACGCCCGGCGAGTCGGGCAGCGCGAACGTGGCGACGCCCGAGCCCGCCGCCGCGAGCAGCGCGTCCACGTGCCCGTGGTAGCACCCGGCGAACTTCACGACCAGGGAGCGCCCGGTGAACCCGCGGGCCAGCCGCACCGCCGACATCGTCGCCTCGGTGCCCGAGCTGACCAGGCGGACCTGCTCGGCCGGGGTGCGCGCGACGATCTCCTCGGCGAGTTCCACCTCGCCCGGGGTGGCCGTGCCGAACGAGGTCCCCTGGCGCACCGCGGCGGTGACCGCGGCCACCACCGACGGATGCGCATGGCCCAGGATCATCGGTCCCCAGGAGCACACCAGATCGACGTAGTCGCGCCCGTCGACGTCGGTCAGGTAGGGTCCAGACCCGCGGACCATGAACCGGGGCACGCCGCCAACCGCGCCGAACGCGCGGACCGGCGAGTTCACCCCGCCGGGCGTGACCTCGCGGGCGCGCGTGAACAGCGCTTCACTGCGGTCAGGCACGCTAGGCCTCGCAGGCGTCGATGAGGTGCTCAAGCACCCGCAGGCCATCCGGCAGCGCGTGCTGTCGCGGCGGGCGCAGCCAGCGCGCGGACAGGCCCGTCGCGTATACCGACGGCGGCGCGAGCACGTAGCTGTCACGGCAGTGCCAGCGCAGGCCCTGCGTGACGCTTTCCGGCTCGCAGTCAAGCCCGCACGACCACCACTCGTCCTCGTCGGCGGGTGCGCCCCGGGTTATCACGAAGAACAGCATCCGGTCCTGGCCGAGGCGGGCGACCGGACCCACGGCCGCGCCCGACGCCTCCATCCGCGCCAACGCGGCTGACCCGGCGGACGCAGGCACGTCGAGCACGTCGAAGACCCGGCCGGTGACCAGGATGACGTTCGCCTCCGGCTGGGTTTCCCACCAGGTCCCTATGATGCCGACGTCGACCGTGGCCTGCATCTGCCAGGCCGGTGACTGCGGGTGCGCGCCGGGCGCCGGGCATCCGACCCGGTCGCAGGAACAGGCACGCCCCGGCTCGCGGCCCCCGCGGACCCCCCGGTAGGGACGCGCGCCGAGGACGACGGGCCAGCCCAGCATGGCGTACTTCGCCGCCGCGGCACCGAGCGGGCGATGACGCTCCGCAGCCCGGCCGCGGCTCCGGCGCCGCACCACGTGGACCATAGACCCTGCCATTCCCCTGTTTATCCCGGTTACCTATCGTAGGACATAAACCACAGGCCGTTCGGCCTGTTGAGCTAGGTATGCGGGCCGCGACGGTCACGTTTTGCACACGGCCGCCCGCGGTCAGCCGCCCGGCTCAGGCGCGCAGCCAGCCCGCGACCTCCGCCGCCCAGTAGCTGACGATGACGTCGGCGCCCGCGCGGCGGATCGCGGTGAGCGTCTCGATGATCACCCGGTCCCGGTCCAGCCACCCGTTGGCCGCCGCCGCCTCGGCCATCGCGAACTCACCGCTGACCTGGTACGCCGCGACCGGCACGGGCGCGGTGTCCGCGACCGCCCTGATGATGTCCAGGTAGGCGAGCGCCGGCTTGACCATCACCATGTCGGCGCCCTCGTCGAGGTCCAGCGCCACCTCGCGCAGCGCCTCGGTCGCGTTGGCCGGATCCTGCTGGTGGCTCGCGCGATCGCCGAACGCGGGCGCACCCTCGGCGGCCTCACGGAACGGCCCGTAAAAGGCGGACGCGTACTTGACCGAGTAGGCGCAGATCCCCACCTCGGGATGCCCGGCGTCGTCAAGCGCCGCCCTGATGGCCGCCACCTGGCCGTCCATCATCCCGCTCGGCGCGACCAGGTGCGCGCCCGCGTCGGCCTGCGCCACCGCGATGGCGCGGTAACGCTCGAGCGTGGCGTCGTTGGCGACATCGCCGCCGCCGGTGAGTATCCCGCAATGGCCGTGGTCGGTGTACTCGCACAGGCACAGGTCCGCCATGATGACGCACGCGTCGCCGATCTCCGCGCGCAGGTCGGCCAGCGCGAGCTGGGAGATACCCGCGGGGTCGTCCGCAGCCGAGCCCCGGCCGTCCTTGGCGGCCGGGACGCCGAACACCATCAGCCCGCCCACGCCCGCGCCGGCGGCCTCGGCGGCGGCCTTACGCAGGCTGTCCCTGGTGTGCTGGACCACGCCGGGCATCGAGGCGACCGGCCGCGGCTCGCCGATGCCTTCCTTGATGAACACCGGGAGCACCAGGCCCGCCGAACGCAGCGAGGTCTCGGCCACCATGGCGCGCAGGGCGGGTGTCCGGCGCAGCCGGCGGGGACGGACGACCGGGTAGCCCGCGCTCATATCGGCACCTTCCCTGGGTTCCTCTGGTGGTCGGCTGGCGGTCAGCGGATGCGGCGCCGGGCGCCGCGGCGGCGCTCGCTCGGCCGCCGGACGGGTTCTCCCGCCTCCCGCGCGGCGGATCGCAGGGCCGCGCCGTACTCGGCCATCGCGTCGACCAGCGCCGTCATCGTCGGCTTCGGCGCGGTCACGTCAACGCGCAGCCCGAACTCCGCCGCCGTCTGGGCGGTCTGCGGGCCGATGACCCCGATGACCGTGACCGCGTGCGGCTTGCCCGCGATGCCGACCAGGTTCCTGACCGTCGAGGAGGAGGTGAACAGGACCGCGTCGAAGCCTCCGCCCTTGATGGCCTCGCGGACCGGTGCGGGGGGCGGCGCGGCGCGCACCGTCCGGTACGCCGTCACGTCCTCGGCTTCCCAGCCGAGGTCGATCAGCCTGGCCAGCAGCGTCTCGGTGGCGATGTCGGCCCGGGGCAGCAAGACCCGGTTGATCGGGTCGAGCACGTCGTCGTACGGCGGCCAGACCGCGGCCAGCCCCTCGGCCGACTGATCGGCTTCCGGTACCAGGTCCGGCCTGATGCCGAAGTCGAGGAGCGCCGCCGAGGTCTGCTCGCCGACCGCGGCCACCTTCACCCCGGCAAAGGCCCTCGCGTCGAGGCCGTACTCCTCGAAGCGCTCCCTGACCGCGCGGACCGCGTTGACGGACGTGAAGGCCACCCACTGGTACCGGCCCGTGACCAGGCCCTTGACCGCGCGTTCCATCTGCTGCGGCGTGCGGGGCGGCTCGACCGCGATGGTCGGGACCTCCTCGGGCACGGCACCGTACTCGCGCAGGCGCTGCGAGACCACGGCGGCCTGCTCCTTCGTCCGCGGCACCAGCACCCGCCAGCCGAACAGCGGCTTGGTCTCGAACCACGACAGCGTGTCCCGCGCCGCTACCGCGTCACCCACCACCGCGATGGCGGAGCCCCTGGTGTTGGCCAGCGACACGCCTGCGGCCTTGAGGTCAGGCCCGACGCGGCCCAGGGTGGAGACCACGGTCTGCTGCGCGCTCGTCGTGCCGTCCCAGGTGATCGCGAGGGGGGTGGCTTCCGGCCAGCCCGCCGCGACCAGCATCTTGCCCAGGTCGGCCGGGACAGCGTCGGCGCCGAGCACCACGAGCGTCGCCGGGCTGTACGCCACCCGGCTGGCCTCGGCGGCGTGGATCACGCGAAGCTCGCCGTTCGGTTCGCTGGCCAGCGGGATGCCCGCGTAGGCGGGAACCGCGATCGCCGAGGGCACGCCCGGCACGATCTCGAACCTGACCCCCGCCTGCGCGCAGGCCGCGGCGTCGTGGACCGCGCCGTTCAGCAGCGGATCGCCGCCGTAGAGCCGGACCGCGAGCTCGCCGTCCTGCGCCGCCCGCCGCAGAGCGCTCATCGCGGCGCCGTCGGCCGGGTCGGCGAGGCGGGCCTGCGGGCTCATATGGCGGCGCGCCAGTCCGGCCTGGTCCGTCCCGGCCACGACCAGGCTCGCGCTGGCGAGCAACTCGGCCCCGCGCACGGTCAGCAGCCCCTCGTCGCCCGGACCGGCGCCCACGAGGGCGACCCAGCCGCCCGCGCGCTGGTCCGCGGCTCCTGCGTTGATAGATCCTGGCATGCTCACTCCGCATCCATCCCGCTGCTGTCTGGTGCCTGTGGCACGCCGATGAGATCGCAGGCCCCGCGGCGGAGAAACTCCGCCGCCAGCTCACGGCCGAGCCGGTCGGCGTCCGCACTCGGGGCGCTGCCGTGCGCGCGCAGCACCCGGCTTCCGTCGGCGCTGATGACGGCGGCCCGCATCTGCAACCGCTCGCCTCCGGCCGCGTAGGCGCCGATCGGCGCGCTGCAGCCCGCAGACAGGGCGTCGAGCAGGCTGCGCTCCGCGGTGACGGCGGCCAGGCTCGCCTGGTCGTTCACGGCCTCGAGCAGCGCGGCAAGCCCGGGCTCGCCGGCGCGGCACTCCACGGCCAGCGCTCCCTGGCCGGGCGCCGGGAGCATCTCGTCGGGCTCGAAGACCTGGGTGATGGCGCTGACGTACCCGATCCTGGCCAGCCCGGCGCAGGCCAGGACCACCCCGTCGAGCTCACCTTCGGTCACCTTGTCGAGCCGGGTGTTGGCGTTCCCGCGGATCGGCACGCAGCGCAGGTCAGCGCGGAGCCCGAGCAGCTGGGCCGCCCGCCGCGGCGAGCCCGTTCCGATCCTGGCTCCGTACGGCAGGTCGGCAAGCTTGGCGCCGTCGCGCGCGACCAGCGCGTCCCTGGGGTCATCGCGCAGGGGCACGGCGGCCAGCGCGATGCCGACCGCGGGGCCCGTCGGCAGGTCCTTCAGCGAGTGCACGGCCAGGTCCACCTCGCCGCCGGCCAGCGCCTCGCGCAGCGCGCTGACGAAGATGCCCGTACCGCCGATCTGGCTGACCTGGGCTCGGCTGACGTCACCCAGCGTCGTGACCCCGACGATCTCGACGCGGCACCCGGTCCGCTCGGTGATCATGCCGGCCACCTGGCGGGACTGCTCGATGGCCATCGGGCTCCTGCGGCTGCCCAGCCGTAGCGTACGCCCCATTAGGCCGAACCTCCCTCACCGCTCACGTGTGCCTCCTGCTCCGTGGCGGCGCGGGTAACCGCCTCGACGGTGCGCGGATCGATGTCGAAGAGAACCCGCAGCGCTGCGGCGTATTCCTCGCCCCCGGGGGAGCCCGCGAGTTCCTTGACCCGCACCGTCGGCGCGTGCAATAGCTTGTCTACCACTCGCCGCACCGTCTGGGCTATCTCATCCATGACGTGCCCGCTCAGCGCCTCTCCGCTCAGCCGGCCGCCCAGCCTGGCCAGCTCGGCGTCCACCAGGGTGGCGGCCTTGGCCCGCAGGGCGACCACCGTCGGCGCGACCCGGGCGGCATCTACCGCCGACTGGTACGCGGCGAGTTCGGCCTCGCAGATGGCCCGCACCGCGGCGACATCGCCGGCACTCGCGGCCGTGCCCGGCCCGCCGAGCTGATCCAGGCCGATGAGGATCACGCCGGGCAGGGCGGCGACCGCCTGCTCCACGTCCCGCGGCATGGCCAGGTCGAGGAACACGAGCGGATCCCGGTGGGAAGCACTGCCTCGGCGGGCCCGGCCGGCCAGGGCCCGCGACACCATCTCCGTGGTGATGACCTGGCCGACCGCGCCGGTGCAGGAGATGACGATATCGGCCGCCGCCAGGGCGTCCGGCAGATCCGCGAGTGCGGCCACGGCCGCGCCCGCCTGCCCGGCGAGCCGCTCGGCGTGGCTGCGGGTCCGGTTGGCGATGACGATGCTCGCCGGCCCGCTCCTGGTGATCGCCGCGGCGGCGAGCGCGCTCATCGAGCCTGCGCCGACGATGAGCACGACGCGTCCGGCGAACGCGGGGGCGCCCGGCGGTACGCCGAGGCGGGCGGCCGCGTCCTCGATCGCGACGTTCACCAGGCTGCGGCCCGCCCCGTCGATGCCGGTCTGCGCGCGGGCCCGCTTGCCGGCCCGGAGGGCGAGCCGGCCGAGCTCGCCGAGGACGCGGCCCATGGTGCCCTGCTCTCCGGCGAGCTTGAGCGCGGAGCGCACCTGGCCGAGGATCTGGCCCTCGCCGACCACGACCGAGTCAAGCCCGCAGGCCACGGCGAGCAGATGGCTCACCGCGGTGTCCTCGTAATGCACGTACAGGTGCGGGGTGAGGTCGCGGGCTTCGATTCCGCAGTGCCGGGCGAGCAGTTCACAGATCGCCGTCACGCCCGCGTGGAACCGGTCCACGTCGGCGTAGATCTCGACACGGTGGCAGGTCGAGATCACGAAGGTCTCGGCCACCGATTCCGCCAGCGCCACGTCGCGCAGCAGCTTGGCCAGCGCGTCACCGGATACCGCGGCCTGTTCCAGCGTGGCCACGGGCGCGCTCTTGTGGCTGAGCCCGACTACCAGCACGCTCACCGGTCCACCGCCTAGGCCCTGGCCGTGAGTTCCGTTGGCGTGAGTTCCGCGGGCGTGAGATCCGCGGGCACCGGCCGCCTCGGGTCGTGCCTGCCGTTGACGGTCCGCGGGCCGGCGGGCTCCGCTCCCGAGGCGGACCTGCGCTGGGCGTGGAAGGCGAGAATCTGCAGCTCGATCGAGAGATCGACCTTCCGTACGTCGACCCCCTCCGGCACGCTCAGCACGAGCGGCGCGAAGTTGAGGATGCTGGTTACCCCCGCCGAGACGAGGCGGGCGCAGACCGCCTGGGCGGACCCGGCCGGGGTGGCGATCACGCCGATCGCCACCTTGTGCTCGGCCACGACCGCCTCGAGCTCATCGACGTGGCGCACCGTCAGGCTCGCGATGGCGCTGCCCACGATCGCCGGGTCGCAGTCGAGCATCGCCGAGATCGTGAAGCCGCGTGAGACGAACCCGCCGTAGTTCGCCAGGGCGCGGCCGAGGTTCCCCGCGCCGACGATGACGACCGGCCAGTCCTGCGTCAGGCCCAGCGTCCGTGATACCTGGTAGACCAGGTAGTCGACGTCGTAGCCCACTCCCCTGATCCCGTAGGAGCCGAGGTGCGACAGGTCCTTGCGCAGCTTGGCCGAGTTGACCCCGGCGGCGGCCGCGAGCTCCTCGCTCGCGACGGTGCTGACGCCCCGCTCGGCCAGCCCGTAGAGCGCCCGCAGGTAGACAGGAAGCCGTGCCACCGTGGCCTCGGGTATCCCGCTGGCCGGGCCGCTGACCTCAGGCGGCATAACGTTACTGTGCATCGCGGCAGCGCTCCTGTATTGCTGGGTTGGCGGCGTAAGAGCCAGCGTCAGCCGACGTCGTTCCCACGGTACGCCTTTGTGCACCGCTTCACAAAGTCGCTACCTCCGGCGGTCGAGCCCGCGCTCAGCCCGGCCTGCCAGCGCCGCCCGCAGCCGGGTCTCGCTCACCCGCCAGAAATCGACCTGCACCCCGTCAACGAACGTGACGGGGATCTTGTCCCAGTACTCGCGCATCTCGCTCGGGGAGGCGGTGATATCGCGTTCTTCCCACCCGACGCCAAGCTCGCCCGCCACGGCCTCGACCACCGCCCGCGCATCGTCGCACAGGTGGCAGCCCGGCCGGCTCAGCAGGGTGATCCGGTTGCCCTGACGCTGCGCAGCGGGTGGTTCGCCGGTCATGCTAGGTGCCGCCATGACGCCGGCCGGCCGAGGGCAGCCGCCGGCGGTCAGGGCCGGGCGGCAGGGGCTCCAGGGTCTGGACCTGACCCTGCGGCCAGGCCTGAGGCGGGCCGGGCGGAACCGGCGGGAGGGCCGCGGGCTGGCGCGGCGGGAGCTGCCCCAGCGCCCCCGGCGGCGTCTGCGGGCCTTCCGGCTGCGAGTACGGCAGCGGAGCGACTTTGGCGTATTTAAGCCTCAGTTCGATCACGTTGGTCGCTAGCACGCAGGATCTGCGCTCAGCCACGAAACGCTGCATATAAGGCTGGCTTTCATGAGCGTCGAATGCGGCGTGGTCACGGTAAATCTCGTAGAAGATCCGCTGCATTGGAGCGTTCGGCACGAGATGAATAACGTATACGAGGGTGTCAGGCTCTCCGGTCCTGACCTCCTCCGCAGTTTGCTCGGCGAGCCGGTCGAAATCCGCGACCCTGTCCTCGAGCAGCGTGAATATCAGGATCCGGCCATACGGCCTGGCGGGTTTGCCGGCCGGGGATCCGGCTGGTTTCGCGGGCTGACCGAATTCGCCGTCCGCTCCGCCCAGCCCGCCGGCCGCTCCGGAAAGCGTCGCGGGCGCTCCGGCTGCGACGAGCGGCTGGGCCTCCTGCGTCTGCCACGGTGCCAGCGGGCGGCGGTCCGGGTCCAGGCCAGCGGGTTCTGACCCGTCTGGGTACCACGGCTGGCGGGAACCACGTGGTTCCCGCGGATCCCGGCGGCGTCCCCGGCCGCCGGCCTCGTACCCGTCGGCGGCCGCGTACCCGTCGGCCTCGTACCCGTCCGCGGCCGCGTACCCGTCGGCCGCGTACCCGTCGGCCTCGTACCCGTCGGCGGCCGCGTACCTCTCGCGGGTCCGGTCCGGCCGGCCAAACCTGGCGGACCGGCTGAACCCGCCGGAGTGACCGGCCCGGCCGGACCTGCTGGGCGGGTCCTGGATCCTGGTCACGCCGAACCAGACGAGCCCGGCCGCCACCATGGCGAGCAGCGGGTAGGCCGACCTGGCGGGCAGCGAGAACCGCAGCGCCAGGGTGAGGAGGACGGCCACGCCGACCGGGGCGATGCCGGTCAGCGTGGCGAACCATGGCCGGTCGTTCCTGGCCCGCACCGCAGCCACGCTGACGCTCGCCAGAGCGGCGATGACCGCCACCAACTGCACCAGGTCGAGCCCGTAGTGCGAAGGCGGCTGGTAGTGCAGTCCGGCGACGGGCCAGGATTTGGTGAACGGCTGCGCCGTGAGCGGGTCGGTCAGCAGGACTACGCCGCCGAGGATCGTCAGCGCGCCGACCGCCAGCCTCATGGCGAACCTGGCGGCGCCCGTCCCGGCGACCAGTTCGACCAGGCCCCAGGCGAGCCACAGCGGCGCGAGGAGCAGCGCGAAAAGCTGGACCGTCCGGAAGGTGACCGAACCGAAGCCACTGGCGAAGCCGATGCTCTGCGCCGCGAGGGCGACCGTCAGCCCGAACGTCGCCGCCGTCCAGGCGATGAAGTCGATCCGTGGCCGGCGCGCGCACCGTCCGGCGAGCATGCCGGTAGCCACGGCCGCGACCACCACGCCCGCGAACCCGATCAGGACCGGAAGAGACATCAGGGTCTATCGTGCACGATGCCCGTCGGCGCCGGGACCAAGATCGCGGAGGCCAAGGGTCCGGTTACTTCTTGTTCCTGCGCTGGATGCGCGTCTTCTTCAGGAGCTTGCGGTGCTTCTTCTTGGCCATGCGCTTGCGGCGCTTCTTGATGACAGAGCCCATGAGACCACCCTTTCTAGGGCCTTGCGGATGACGGGCACGCCAACGCGCTCGCCCCGGTTGAGGCGGCTGGACACCTACCCAACGTTAGAGGTTACCCCCGATGCGGTGCGCTCGTGCGGCCATGGCTCCCCGACCGTGTGCCGCATGGTGACCCGGATCTGACCGGCACAGGGATCCGGCCTGGGCACCCCCCCCAGACCCGGGCCCTCGCGGCCCGGGTGTCCGTGCTACCTCATCCGGCGCCGACGAAGGCGGCGTTCAGGTACCGGTTAACGGCCTGCTCGGGTACCCGGAAGGATCGTCCGACGCGGATCGCTTCCAGCTCGCCGGAGTGCACCAAGCGATACACCGTCATCTTGGACACGCGCATGATCGTGGCCACTTCGGCAACGGTGAGGAATCTTACGTCACTAAGGGGGGTTTCGCCTGCCATCCAAGTTGCCTCTTCCGCACGGAGCCGCGCACTTGACGGGATTCAGCGCACCAGTCACGTACGTCTCCAGAGTAAGTCCCGTACAGAAAAGAGCAACCCCGTCCATAGCCTCATTGTTGTTACCGTTCGGCAGCAATCACCCATACCCGGATGTTGCAATCCTTGGACGATCGTCACATCGGCGGGTTCAGGCCGTGCCAGGAAAAGGTGGCGCGGCAGGTGTTCACGATCGCGGCGTCGACGGGGTCGCCGGGATCGATCCCCGCAGTGACCGGGACGTACTCCGCGGACTGGCCGTCCGTCATCACCGTCGGGGCGTCTTCGCCGACCCGGTCGCTGGCCAGGGCCCGCCAGGGGGCCGGCACCGGTACCGAAGGATCGATCTGCTCGCCCGCCGCGGCGGCCAGCAGGTGGGTCCATGTCCTCGGGACGACCTGGACGAGCTCGTAACCGCCGCCGCCGGTCAGCAGCCACTTGCCCTCGGCCGTCTCGTGCGCTAGCTCGTGCACCATGAGCGCGGCGCGCCGCTGCCCGTCGACGCTGAGCGCCAGGTGGGCCAGCGGGTCGAGCCGGTGGCTGTCGCACCCGTGCTGGCTGACGAGGACCTGCGGCCGGAACGCCCGGACCAGCGGCGGGACCACCGCGTCGAACGCCCGCAGCCATCCGGCGTCGCCGGTCCCTGCGGGCAGCGCCACGTTGACCGCGTAGCCGCGCCCCTCCCCGCTGCCGATCTCCGACGCCAGCCCGGTACCTGGGAACAGCGTCGCCGGGTGCTCGTGCAGGCTGATGGTCAGCACCCGCGGGTCGTGGTAGAACGCCGCCTGCACCCCGTCGCCGTGATGGACGTCGACGTCGACGTAGGCGATCCGCTGCGCGCCCTGGGCGAGCAGCCAGCTGATCGCGATGGCCGGGTCGTTGTAGACGCAGAAGCCGCTGGCCGACCGGCGCATCGCGTGGTGCAGCCCGCCCGCGATGTTCGCCGCGTGCAGCGCCTCGCCGCGCCAGACCGCGCGCGCGGCCGCCAGCGTCGCCCCGGCGACCAGCGCGGAGGCCTCGTGCATGCCGCCGAACACGGGATTGTCCGGGGTCCCGAGCCCGTACCTGCCGTTGCCGAGGCCGTCGTGGCCGGCCTGGCGCACCGCGTCGATGTAGGCCGCGTCGTGCACCAGCTCGAGCTCATCCACCGTCGCCGGGGCGGGCGCCACGACCGACACCGAAGGCCGCGCCAGCACGCCGAGCTCGCGCGCCAGGGCGATGGTCAGCTCGACCCGCACCGGCGCCAGCGGATGGCCGGGCCCGAAGTCATAGCCGGTCAGGCGCTCGTCCCAGACCAGCGTGAACGCGCCCGCCACTACTGCCCGCCAGCCTGCGCCGCGCCGCCGGGACCCGCGGCCCCGGGGTCGCCGCCGAGCTCCCGCCCGCGGTCCCGGGCCGCCTCGATGGCCGCCAGGAAGGCGGCCCGCACCCCGTGCCGCTCAAGCTCCCTGATCGCCGAGATCGTCGTCCCTCCCGGCGAGGTGACCGCCTCGCGCAAGATCACCGGATGCTCGCCCGATTCGCGCAGCATGGTGGCCGCGCCGTAGACCGCCTGGGTCACCATCTCCAGCGCCGCGCCGCGCGCCATGCCGAGCAGGATGGCGGCATCCACCATCGACTCGACGAGGTAGTACACGTACGCCGGGCCGCTGCCCGACAGCGCGGTCGCGGCGTCCTGCTGCGATTCCGGTATCCGCAGCACCTTGCCCACCGGGCGGAGCAGTTCCTCGGCCCGGCCCAGGTGCTCCTCGCCCGCGTAGGACCCGGCCGAGATCACGCTCATGGCCTCGTCCACCAGGACCGGCGTGTTCGACATGACCCGGATGACGGGCACCTCGCCGGACAGCCGCCGCTCGATGAACGCCGTGGTGATCCCGGCCGCGACCGAGACCACCAGCCGGTCGGCGGGCACCGCCGGCGCGATCTCGGTCAGCAGCCGGTCCATGTCCTGGGGCTTGACCGCCAGCAGCAGGGTGTCCGCCACCTTCGCGGCCGAGGCCGCGTCGGTCACCACGACCCCGTACCGCGCGTGCAATTCGGCCGCCCGGTCCTCGCGCCTGACCGCGGCGACCAGCGCCGTCGGCGGACGGCCCGCGCGCAGCAGCCCGGAAAGGAGCGCCTCGCCCATCTTGCCGGTACCGATAATGGCGATCATGGGGCGCGCCTAGCTCTTCGACCCGAGCGAGCGCAGGAAGAAGGCCAGGTTGCGCGGCCGCTCGGCCAGCCTGCGCACCAGGTACGCGTACCAGTCGCCGCCGTAGGGGACGTAGACGCGCACCTGCGCCCCGGTGTTGGCGAGCCGCCGCTGCTCGGCCGGGCGGATGCCGTACAGCATCTGGTACTCGAAGCTGCCGGCGGCGCGGGCGGTCAGCACCCCCAGCGAGCCGGTGACCTCGATCAGCCGCGGGTCGTGGGTGGCGACCATCGGGTAACCCGGGCCGTTCATGAGCACCCGCAGGCAGCGCACGTAGGACAGGTCCACCTCGCGCCGGGCGGTGAACGCCACGCTCTCCGGCTCGCTGTAGGCGCCCTTGCAGAGCCTGACCCGCAGTCCCCCGGCCGCCAGCGCGCGGCAGTCCGCTTCGCTGCGGCGCAGGCACGCCTGGACCACGTGGCCGAGGTGGCGGTGATCCGCCCGGAGTTCGGCGGCGATCCGCAGCGTCGGCTCGATCGCCTCGTGCTCTTCGGCGTCCAGCGTCACCGTCGTCCCGGCCTGCTCGGCGGCGGCGCAGATCCGCGCGATGTTGCCCGCCGCGATCCCGGTGCCGAGGAACAATCCGACCGCCGTCGGCTTGACCGACACCTCGGCGGCCCCGCCGTGCGTCAGGCCCTCGGCCCCGAGCTTGCCGAGCAACTGGACGTACTCGTCGGTGACGGCCGCGGCCTGATCCGGGTCCTTGGTGTCCTCGCCCAGGTAGTCCAGGGTGACCAGCAGGCCCGCGCCGCGGAGCGCGCGGGCGACCCGCACCGCGTCCTCGGCGGTTTCCCCGGCCACGTAGGAGTCGACGATGGCCCGCGTCTGCGGCGCGGCCATGATGAGCTCGCGCAGCCGCGGACTGGCTGAGGCCGCGCGCAGGGCCCTGCGCAGCACCGGGCTACCTCCCTCCGCAGGGATCCGTCACACTATCTGCCGTCGGCGCAGCGTGACCTGCACGTTGGCGCCGGCGTCCGGCGGCACGATGACCTCCTGGGCCGCGGCCACGCCCCCGGCGACCAAGGTAGCGTCCACCGGGACGGTCCGCTTGACCAGGGCGAGGCCGATCGGGCCGAGCTCGTAGTGCCGCGCGGCCGACCCGACGAAGCCTATCGTGGCGCCGTCGAGCTCGACCGGGTCCCCGTGCGCCGGGAGGCGGTCCACGCTGCCGTCCAGGTCCAGGAAGACGAGCCGCCGCGGCGGGTGGCCGAGGTTGTGCACCCGCGCGACGGTCTCCTGACCCCGGTAACAGCCCTTGTCCAGGTGCACGGCGGCGTCGATCCAGCCCACCTCGTGCGGGATGGTCCGGTGATCGGTATCCAGGCCGAGCCTGGGCACCCGCGCGGCGATCCGCAGCGCCTCGAACGCCCACAGGCCGGCCAGCCCGCCCCCGCGCCGCGCCAGTTCCCCGGCCGCGCCGGCCAGCCCGTCCCGCGCCACGATCAGGTCAATCATGCCGAACGATCGCGGGTTCACCCGTGCGGCCACGCCTTCCAGTCCGGTGGCGAGATCGGCAGCGGCGGGACCCAGCACCGAGAGCACCGCGTAGTCCTGGCTGACGTCGGCGACCTCGACGCGCAGCATGAACCGCATGGACTCAAGGAACGCGGCGAGCGCGGCCGCCGTCCGTGGTTCCACGTGAACCCACACCGAGGTGCCGTCGTCGGTCAGCGTGAGATGGTGCTCCACGTGCCCGTTCGGGCTGAGGATCAGGGCCTCCGCGCTCTGGCCGGCCGCCAGCCCCTCCAGGTGCTGCGTGGACAGGCTGTGCAGCCAGCCCAGCCGGTCCTGGCCGGTGATCTTCAGCACGCCCCGGTTGGACCGGTCCACCATCCCCGCGGAGGTGTCCAGCACGCGCTGCTCGCGCATCGGGTCACCGTAGTGGGCGGCCACGCCCTCGTCCGGCCAGCCGGCCTCCACCGCACCCGGCCAGTCAAGCAGCGGGCTGAACGCTTCTTCCCGGCCCGGCTCAGGCATCCGCGGCCGCCCGGCATTCCGCGCAGCGCCCGAAGACGGTGAGGTGACTGACGTCCGTCTCGAAGCCGTGCCGTTCCTCCAGCGCGGTGATCAGCGGCCGGATCGCGTCCGTGCTGATCTCGGTCACCCGGTCGCATTCACGGCAGACCAGGTGAACGTGGTCGGCATCGCTGGCCAGGTGGTAGATGGGCGCCCGCTCGCCCAGGTGCGTATGGGTGACCATGCCGATCTGCTCGAGCAGTTCGAGCGTGCGGTAGATCGTGGAGATGTTCACGCCCCGCGCCGTCTGCTGTACCTGGCTGCCGATCTCCTCCGGGGTGGCGTGATCGAGCCGCGCTACCGCCTCGAGCACCAGCTGGCGCTGCGGAGTCACCCGGTAGCCGCGGGCCCGGAGCTGCTCGTCCCAACTGCGCACCGGCAGGGGCGGGGACGGCGCGTCGGCGTCCATGGCCCCATAGTAGTTGCGCTGGCGTGATCGGGCGGACGGTGAAATGGTCTTGCCTGCCCGCCCGCCTCCCGGCTAACGTGCGAGGTACGCGGGAAAGGAGGTGGTCCGAAAGCATGCATGATCAACGGACACGCGAGGTGGCTGTCAGCTAGCCGCCTTCCCGCCGGCACGACGTCCAGCGAGACGGCGGCCGGCTAAATCTGGCAGACACCGAGTCCCCGGGCTGGCCGACCTTGTCCAGTCGGCCCCTGCCCCCCGCGCCGCGGGGGTGACAGGAGTCGCCCGGGGATGTTTTTTGTCTAGCGGTACCCGTCAGTCGGGTGGGCCTACGTACTTGAGCTGGGCAGACAGGTGAGGCTGGAGGGGATGTCCCATGGCGGCCATGTCGTAGGCGTAGGCCAGGTCGCCTCCGGGCAGGCCGTAGAGGCGGTGGCCGGCCGTCACCTCCTTGGCCGAGGCGGTGCGGGCGACCACGTCGGTCGCCATCTCGATGCGGGTACCCGTGATCTCACCGACGTAGATCTCGACGATCCCGGTCGGTTGGGCCAGCATCACCTCGATCTGGTTATCGGGCCGGGGGCGCCAGTACCCGGTTTCCGTGCCCAGCGGCGGGCCGAGCCGCCCCTCCTCATCCAGCCGCCATGTCTTGCTGGTGTAGATGAGGAACGGCTTGCCGTTGTGGCTGAAGTTGATCTCCTGGCCGAACTGGAACGACTCGATCGTCGGATACCCGCCGACCCCGGCACCTTCCCAGCGGCCGAGCAGGAACTCCAGCGGTGCGAGATCAGGATGCGCCTCCACCGCGCCCCCCGGCCAGGTAGACGCGCGCGGCCACGTACAGGCACGCAGCCGCGATAGCGCCGAACACGCCGATCAGGACCGAAGCGCTCACCATGCCGTGCATAACCCGAAGTGTACGGGTGTGCGGCCCGGCCCGGGCCCCGCCGCGCCAAGCGTGACCGGGCTAGAGTTCTGCCATGGCGGAGCGCTCCCTGGTCATCAAGGTCACCGCGGGCAAGGACGACCCGGAGCGCTGCAACCAGGCCTTCACCGTCGCCGCGGCCGCCGCGGCCAGCGGGGTCCAGGTATCGCTGTGGCTGACCGGGGAGTCCGCCTGGTTCGGGCTGCCCGGCCGCGCGGACGACTTCTCGCTCCCGCACGGGGCGCCGCTCGCCGACCTGCTGGCTGTGGTGCTGGCCGCCGGGACGGTGACGGTCTGCACGCAGTGCGCGGCCCGGCGGGGCATCACCTCCGACGACCTGATCACCGGCATCCGGATCGCGGGGGCGGCGACGTTCGTCGCGGAGATCATGACCGAAGGCGCCCAGGCCCTGGTCTACTAGGTGGCCGTTCGACCTGACGCGGCGGCGGCCGGCGACCGCTGAGGAAGGTCTCCCGTGCCTCGCGCCGCGCGTGAAACACGACGACCAGGGCGGCCAGCGGGCCGGCCCGCCACCAGCCGGCGGCCATCCGTGACCCTTCCAGGCAGCGAGAGCCCGTCCGGGCAGATCCTTCTGTGATATAACTATAAATAGTTCTCTCGCAGAAGTAAATCGGATCAGGCTGGGCGTGTCCAGGCGCCGCGGCGGCCCCGGGCGGAGAGCCGGCGGTGCTGCTGCGGGAACCGGCCCGGCCGTGATCCGGCGACTGTCCGGCCGGACCCTCCTGGCCGGCGACTCTGGAGCTACGCGGATGACCAGTCCTGACCGCCGGGCCCGCCGTCCCGGCCCATCGCACTGGCTCAGCCACGCACGGACCGGCCGGCGGGCCGAGACCTGCGAGCGCCGCCGGCGCCCGCAGCCGTTGCTGAAGCAGCGCCTGCCTTCCGGCCGCGGTGCCACGGAGCAGCCGAACATCACCAGCGGCGGGGCCGGCATCCTCACCCCTCGGTTCTGGGTGCTGGTGGCGCTGACCGGCATTGCCGCCGGCCTGCTCGGCGCGCTGATGATGGCGATCTTGTTCAACGTGCAGTACGCGGCGTTCGGCTACCACTCGGGCAGCTTCCAGCACGGTGTCGAGGAAGCGCCGGCGGTCCGCCGGGTCGCCTCCCTGCTGATCGCGGGCGCGTTCGGCGGCGTCGCGTGGTTCCTGCTGCGGCGGAACACCAAGGGCGAGCCATCGGAGATCGACGAGGCGCTGTGGAACGGTGACGGGCGGCTGTCGTTCCGTCGCTGCCTGGGCACGTCGGTCATCTCCGAGGTCGTCATCGGCATGGGCGCCTCGATCGGCCGGGAGGCGGCGCCCAAGCTTCTGGGCGGCGCGGCGGGCAGCGTCCTGGCCGACTGGTGCGGCCTGTCGGTGCAGCAGCGGAGGCTGCTCGTCGCCTGCGGCGGCGGCGCCGGGTTCGCTGCCGTCTACAACGTCCCGCTGGCCGGCGCCCTGTTCACCGCCGAAGTCCTCCTCGGCAGTATCTCCCTGCCCGTCGTCCTGCCGGCCATCGTATGCTCCTGGATAGCGACCGCCACGGCCTGGGTCTACCTGCCTGATCGCGCCATCTACCCGGGCATTCCCGACTATTCCGTCACCTGGTCGCTGATGATCTGGGCCCTGCTGGCCGGGCCGGTCATCGGGCTGGCTTCGGCCGGTTACATCCGGCTCATCGGCTGGGTGTCGTATCACCGCCCCAGCGGGGCCAGGGCGCTGGTGGCGCCGGTACTCGCCTTCGCGATCCTCGGGGTCATCGGCATCTGGTACCCGCAGCTGTTCGGGAACGGCCTGGACATGGCCCGTGACGCGTTCCTCGGCGCGGGCGGGCTCGGCCTGCTGCTCACCCTGGCCGCGCTCAAGCCTCTGGTCACGTCCCTGTGCCTGGGCAGCGGGGCATCCGGGGGCCTGTTCACCCCGACGCTCAGCACCGGAGCGGTCCTCGGCGGCGGGCTCGGCGTCGCCTGGAGCCTGGCCTGGCCCGGCACCCCGGCCGGAGCGTTCGCCATGATCGGCGCGGCCGCCATGATCGGCGCGTCGTTGCAGGCGCCGCTGTCCGGCCTCGCCCTGGTGCTCGAGCTCACCCATAGCGGCTTCGGGCTGATGGTCCCGATGACGGCGGCGGCCGTGCTCGCCACGCTCGTCGCCTTCCACGTCGACGGCTACTCCATCTACTCCGCCCGGCTGCCGACGCGCCCCGCCGACAGTACGTCCGCCGCGTCAGCCGAGGACCAGGACTGCGCCCGTGTCCCGCCAGGACCCGGCCCGGGTCCTTCCCGCTAACCGACCCGCGGCGGTTGCGGCAGGCAGCGCGGCAGGGTATCAGTGGTGCTGCAAGGACACGGCAGTCACGGCGGCGTCCCCGCACAGCGAGACGCCGCGGGCAACGAGCGGATGGTACGGGTGACCCCCAGAGAGCCGGACGGGCGGCAGGCGCCGGATCCTGCGGCTCGTCGCGGCCAGGCCGGCTCGCGGGCCGACGGCCTGGCCGAGGCGATCGCCCGGCTGCGCCGTGCCCTGCGGCGTGGTGCCCGGGTCGCCGATCCCGGCAACACCCTGGCCGTGGCGCAACTGGAGTTGCTGGCGGCGCTGGCCGAGCATCCCGGCGCCCGGCCGGGGCAACTGGCCCGGCTCCTGAACATGAGGCCCAACACCGTCACGACCATCGTGAACGCCCTCGGCGCACGAGGAATGCTGGGCCGGACCACCGCCGAGGAGGACAGGCGCGCCGTCGAGCTGACCGTGACCAGCGCCGGGCAGCAGGCGGTGCTGGCGTGGCAGGCCACCAACGCGGCCGTGCTGAACCTGGCGCTGTCGGCGCTTCCCGCCCGGCAGCGGCGTGCCCTGGCTACCGCGGTCCCAGCGCTGCACGCGCTCGCCCGGGAAGTCGACCGCCTGGCCGACATGCCGGCCACGCCGGCGGAAGCGGACCGCTGACCACGCCGCTGCGCCGCGCATGCTGGACGGGTGCCGGCGGGGCGTCCTACCGTCGGCTTATGGCCGTTCCCGAACCGCCCGCGCCGCGCTGGGTGAAGCTGCTCGACCAGTCGCGCTGCATCGGCTGCCACGCGTGCACCACGGCCTGCAAGAGCGAGAACGAGGTCCCGGTCGGGGTGACCCGGACCTACGTCAAGTCGGTGGACGTCGGGGTGTTCCCGCAGGTCAGGCGCGCGTTTCAGGTGACCAGGTGCAACCAGTGCGAGGATGCCCCGTGCGTGGCGGCGTGCCCGACGCAAGCCATGTTCCGGCGCGGGGACGGCATCGTCGACTTCGACAAGAGCGTCTGCATCGGCTGCAAGGCGTGCATGGCCGCGTGCCCTTACGACGCGATCTTCATCAACCCCGAGGACAACTCGGCCGAGAAGTGCAACCTGTGCGCCCACCGCCTCGACATGGGCCTCGAGCCGGCCTGCGTCACGGTATGCCCCACCGAGGCGATCCTCGTCGGCGACCTGAACGACCCGGCCTCGGCGGTCGCGCAGGTCATCAACCGCGAGCCGGTGCAGGTCCGGCGCCCGGAGAAGCACACCCGGCCCCGTGTCTTCTACAAGAGCGCGCACCAGGCGACGCTGGACCCGCTGGCCGCGCGCCGCCCGGACGGCGGGCTGTTCGCCTGGGCCACCCAGGGCCGGCCGGATCCGCAGCTCATCACCTCGGGGCACCCGGGCCTGACGGTGTCGTCGGCGGCGGCACTGCTGTCCTACGACGTGCCGCACCACGCGCCGTGGGGCTGGCGGGTCAGCCTGTACACCTGGACCAAGTCGATCGCAGCCGGCGGCTTCGCGGTGCCCGCCACGCTGGCCTTCGCCGGGATCCTGCCCTGGGGGAACGCCGCGGTGCGCTGGGCCGCGCCGGTACTGTCGCTGGCGTTCCTGGCCCTCACCGGCGGCCTGCTGATCGCCGACCTCAGGCACCCGGAGCGGTTCTACCTGATCTTCACCCGGCACCACTGGCGCAGCTGGCTGGTGCGCGGGGCGTTCATCCTGGGCGGGTTCGGCGCGGTTACGGCCCTCTACCTGGTCGCGGCGCTGGCCGGGCTGACCGGGGCCCGGCAGGTGCTGGCCGGGGTCGCGCTGCCCCTGGCCACGGCCACGGCGGCCTACACCGCGTACCTGTTCGCCCAGGCCAAGGCGCGTGACCTGTGGCAGAGCCCGCTGCTCGCCCCGCTCCTGGCGGTGCAGGCCGCGCTGACGGGCGCGGCGGCGATGCTGCCGCTGCTGGCGTGGCTGGCGCCGGGACGCGCGGTGACCGCGGACGAGGTGATCCTGGCCGCCACGGCGGCCGCCCACCTGCTGCTCGTCGCGGGCGAGGTCACCCTTCCGCACGTCACGGCGCACGCCCGGCTGGCCGCCGAGGAGATGAGCCGGGGGAAGTACCGCCGCCCGTTCGGCCTGAGTTCGATCTTCATCGCGGTCGCGGTCGCCGCACCCTGGATCGGGACCCTGGCCGCCCCGTTCGCCCTGGCCGGGCTGCTCGCGTACGAGCACGCGTACGTGCAGGCCGGCCAGTCGGTTCCGCTCGCCTGACCGGGAGGCCGATGCCGTGGGGAGTCCGCAGGACAGCAGCCTGGACGAGCTCGGGCGCCGGGTGTCGGCGGCGCGGGCCGCGGTCGAGGCGCGCGGGGAGACCTTCTACCAGGGCGCCAGCCGGGTGCACCTGGCCGCGTTCCCGCCGAAGGAGCGGTGGGACGACTGGGTGGAGCTGTCCTCGCGCGCCTGGCCGGCCCGCGAGGAGCGGCACTACATGCTCGTCCCTACCACCTGCTTCAACTGCGAGTCCGCGTGCGGGCTGCTCGCCTACGTGGACCGGGACACCGGGCAGGTGCGCAAGTTCGAGGGCAACCCCGAGCATCCCGGCTCCCGCGGCCGCAACTGCGCCAAGGGCCCGGCCACGATCAACCAGGTCACCGACCCGGACCGGATCCTGTACCCGATGAAGCGGTCCGGGCCGCGCGGCGGCGGCGGGTGGGAGCGGATCAGCTGGGACGAGGCCCTGGACGCGCTGGCGGCACGGATCCGGGCCGCGCTGACCGAGGGGCGGCACAACGAGGTCATGGTGCACCTCGGACGGCCCGGCGAGGACGGCTACACCGAGCGGGTCCTGGCCAGCTGGGGGGTCGACGGCCACAACTCGCACACCAACGTCTGCTCGAGCGGCGGCCGGACCGGGTTCCAGTTCTGGATGGGGATCGACCGGCCCAGCCCCGACCACGCGCACGCCAAGGTCATCTACCTGATCAGCGCCCACCTGGAGAGCGGGCACTACTTCAACCCGCATGCGCAGCGCATCACGCAGGCACGCCAGAACGGCGCCAAGGTCATCGTGCTTGACACCCGGCTGTCCAACACCGCCACCCACGCGGATTACTGGCTGTCCCCGCAGCCGGGCAGCGAGGCCGCGATCAACCTGGCCATCGCGAACCACCTGATCCAGGCCAGGGCCTACGACCGGGAGTTCGTCCGCCGCTGGTGGAACTGGGCCGAGTACCTGACCGAGTGCCATCCGGGCGTCCCGGTCACCTTCGAGGCGTTTGAGGGCATCCTGGCCGGGCTCTACGCGGAGTACACCTTCGAGTTTGCCGCGGCCGAAGCGGGCCTGGACGCCGGCGTGCTGGCCGAGGTCGCCGGCGTGGTGGCCGGGGCCGGCCACCGGTTCTCCTGCCACTCCTGGCGGTCCGCGGCCGCGGGCAACCTCGGCGGCTGGCAGGTCTCCCGCACGCTGTTCCTCGTCGCCGCGCTGCTCGGCGCGGTGGCCACGGAAGGCGGGACGTTCCCGAACGCGTGGAACAAGTTCGTGCCGCGGCCGATCCACGTGCCGCCGCACCCGGGCGTGTGGCAGGAGCTGTCCTGGCCGCCCGAGTACCCGCTGGCCCAGAACGAGATGTCGTACCTCCTCCCGCACTTCCTGGCCGACGGCCGAGGCCGGCTGGACACCTACTTCATCCGGGTCTACAACCCGGTGTGGACCAACCCCGACGGGTTGTCCTGGATGGAGGCCCTGTGCGACCAGGACAAGGTCGGCTGCTTCGTCGCGCTGACCCCGACCTGGAGCGAGTCCGCCTGGTTCGCCGACTACGTGCTGCCGATGGGGCACAGCTCCGAACGGCACGACACCCACTCCTACGAGCAGTACGACGGGCAGTGGGTCGCGTTCCGCCAGCCGGTGCTGCGGGCGGCGCGGTCCCGGCTCGGCGCCCCGGTGAGCGACACCCGCGAGGTCAACCCGGGGGAGGTATGGGAGGAGAACGAGTTCTGGATCGAGCTGTCCTGGCGGATCGACCCGGACGGCTCGCTGGGCATCCGGCGGTACCACGAGTCGCGGGAGCGGCCGGGCGAGAAGCTCAGCGTGGACGAGTACTACGGCTGGATGTTCTCTCACTCCGTGCCCGGGCTGCGCGAGCGCGCCGCGGCCGAGGGCCTGGCGCCGCTGGAGTGGATGCGCCGGTACGGCGCGTTCGAGATCAGCCGCGGGCAGGGCGCCGTCCACGAGCAAGAGGTGCCGGAGGCCGAGCTCGCCGAGGTCAGCGTGAGCCCGCTGGGACGGGTGTATTCGGCGGCACCGCCGGCCGCGAGCCCGAACATCGTGCCGACCGGGGCACCTTCGCCCGATGAGACGGGCCGCCGGGCCGCCGGGGTCATGATCGACGGCGTGGTCCGCCGCGGGTTCCCGACGCCGTCCGGGCGGCTGGAGTTCTGGTCCTCGACGCTGGCCGCGTGGGGCTGGCCGGAGCACGCGCTGCCCGGCTACATCCGCAGCCACGTGCACCCGTCGCAGCTGGCCGAAGGCCACGTGGTGCTGCTGTCCACGTTCCGGCTGCCGACGCAGATCCACACCCGGTCGGCCAACGCCAAGTGGCTGGACGAGCTGGCGCACACCAACCCGGTGTGGATACACCCGGGCGACGCGGCCCGGTTCGGCGTCGGCCGCACCGGTGATCTGGTCCGGGTCGAGACCGAGATCGGCCACTTCGTCGCGAAGGCCTGGATCACCGAGGGCATCCGGCCCGGGGTGGTCGCGTGCAGCCACCACATGGGCCGCTGGCGGCTCGACGGCGCCCCCCGCGGCGCGGGCGCGATGATGGCCACGGTCGGGCTGAGCCGCGGGGACGAGGGCTGGCGGATGGAGCGGCGGGCGCCGGCCGGGCCGTATTCCTCGGCCGATCCCGACAGCCAGCGGATCTGGTGGACCGACACGGGCGTACACCAGAACCTCACGTTCGCCGTCCACCCGGACCCGATCTCCGGGATGCACTGCTGGCACCAGGCCGTCCGGGTCCGGCCGGCCGCGGCGGGCGACCGGGACGGTGACATCGCGGTGGATACCGGCCGGGCGCGGCAGGTCTACCGGGACTGGCTCGCCCTGGCGCGCCCGGCCGGGCAGGTCTCGCCCGACGGGACCCGCCGCCCGGGCTGGCTGATGCGGCCGCTGAAGCCGGCCGCTGCGGCGTTCGCCCTGCCGGCCGCGGATCGGGATCCGTCGTGACGGCCGTACCGGCGACGGCGGGGCGGGCGGAGCTCTTCCGCGCCCTCGGCGCGGTGGCAGGTGATCCCGCCGACGCCCGCACCGCCTGTGCCGCCCTGGGCCTGCCCGTCCCCGGCCAAGCCGAGCATACCGAGGTGTTCGTGCTCAACTGCCCCCCTTACGCCGCCGTATACCTGGGCGCCGAGGGCCGCCTCGGCGGCGAGGCCGCCGATCGCGCTGCCGGGTTCTGGCGGGCCATCGGCGTGGCGCCGCCGGCCGAACCAGATCACCTGACCGCCTTGCTCAGCCTGTACGCCCGGCTGGGCGAGGCGGCGGCCGGCGCCCTGGCCCCGCCGACCGCCGGCGCCCTGACGCGGGCCCGGCAGGCGCTGTTCTGGGAGCATCTGTGGCCCTGGCTGCCGGGCTACCTGGACGCGGTGGACGACCTCGGGACCCCCGCCCTGGGGCCGTGGGCCCGGCTGGCCAGGCGGGCCATGGCGGCCGAGCGCGCCCACCATCCGGGCGGCCGGCTGCCGCTCGCGCTGCGCGCCGCGCCCGCCCTGGGCACCGAGCCCGCGGGGATGGGTGCCCTGCTTGAGGTGCTCACGACCCCGGTTCGCAGCGGCTTCGTCCTGACCCGCCGCGCGCTGGCCGCGGCAGCGGCCGAGGTCGGTGCCGGGCACCGGATCGGCGAGCGCCGCTTCACCCTGCGCGCCCTGCTGGAACAGGCCCCCGTGCCGACCCTGGGCTGGCTTTCCGGGGAGGTGTCGCGCTGGTCCGCCCGGCAGAGCCGCGGTCCGGCCGGGGACATCGTCCAGGCCTGGTGGGCAGCGCGGGCCGCGCGCACCGGGCAGTTCCTCGCCGCCGAGCAGGCCACCCGCTGACCACGGCCTCAGCCCTGGGCCGCCAGCCGCTCGCGGCGCAGGCTCAGCACCAGCTCCTCCTGCCGGGGGTCGACCG